>TARA_B100000686_G_scaffold355368_1_pt1 | contig 42774 bp, 34 predicted proteins | sample TARA_B100000686 | Tara Oceans TARA_B100000686 (sample SAMEA2622733) | marine metagenome | biome: marine biome (ENVO:00000447); feature: marine epipelagic mixed layer (ENVO:xxxxxxxxx); material: "saline water (ENVO:00002010), including plankton (ENVO:xxxxxxxx)" | depth 150 m | reverse complement strand
GGGTGATGGGGCCTATTTAAATGATGAACCTATCCATTGTACTAAAAAAGAAAATTTGCATGATATGGTCATTCTTAACAGTCGGTCTGAAACACGTCATGGACTTTGGGCCCCATTCAATACAACATTTGGTGAATTACGGGCTATAGGATCCGTGGCTTATAAACTTGGATTAACAGCTGCTGGTGAGGCGGATATTTTTGCATCACTCAGACCTAAGAATGAGTGGGATATTTGTGCGGGAAATTGTATTATTAATGAAGCGGGAGGAAAGTTAATTGATTTAAAGGGTAATTACATTACTTTTAATCAGAGATCAACATTAATTGAACCAGGATTGATTGCTGGTGATATTAACGCAGTGGATAAAACCTTAAATATTTTAACTGTTAATTAGGAAAATGGTAAAACTTCCAGATAATGCAATCAAATGTTTAGATAAAGGATTTGTACGTCTTGTAGATTCCATGGGTGGAGATGATGCTATCGTACAAGCTGCACGAGTAAGTTATGGTCAAGGGACTAGTAAAGTTTCTCAGGATAGAGGGTTAATTCGTTACTTAATGCGTCACAGGCACACCACTCCTTTTGAAATGGTGGAATTCAAATTTCATTGCAAAATGCCGATCTTTGTTGCTAGACAATGGGTTCGTCATCGTACGGCAAATATCAATGAATATTCTCTTCGATACTCTGAAGCGCGTGATGAGTTTTATTATCCTGATCTCAAACATATCCAATTTCAATCAACGCTCAACAAACAGGGTCGTAGGGGTGATGTTCCTGAGGATTTAAAGAAAAAAGTAAAGAAATATTTCAAAGAAATTTCCGAAAAAAGTTTTTTGATGTATTCAGAATTAAATGAAGCTGGTATAGCGAGGGAATTAGCCCGTGCAATACTTCCTGTAAACCTTTACACTGAGTGGTACTGGAAAAATGATCTACATAATCTACTCCATTTTATTGGGTTGCGATCTGATGATCACGCACAATATGAAATTCGTGTTTATTCTAATGCTATGGGAGAATCGGTAAAGGCAGTAGCTCCTTTCGCTTGGGAGGCGTATCAAGATTATGTTGTAAAAGGAATGCGATTTTCCCGAGTAGAACAAAGTTTACTAGAAAAACGACTCCCTCAAAGAATAATTGAAGATATTCTTGAAGACGTTATTTACCAGATTACTGCAACTCTTAACCATAATAATCCAAGGCCAGATTCTGATATTTATAAATTTTATCAAAAACAGGGAGGATCTAATTCTGAAGTAGATTTCAAGTTAAAATGGGGTTCTGGGAAGATCGAGATTGGTAATGTGAGAGAATTAAGAGAGTTTAAGTTTAAGTTAGAAAGTTTAAACAAATCGCCCCGGAGCTAAATAGAAAAAATAATTTACTTGTACCCTGCTATATTCAATATGAAATAAGATGTCTTTATTTAATAGAGCAGAAATAATCGATACTAATTTTACTCAATTTGTAAAATCAGGGAATTTTCCTGGGGCACGTACTCAACTTATGTTATCTCAGACAAATATTAAACCCTTTGAGCTTATTTCTATTTTTGAATCACAAGTATTAAGTCGTCATATGGATTTAAAAGCTCGTATCTTAAAAGATGATGGTAAATGTTTTTATACAATTGGGAGTTCTGGACATGAAGGAAACGCAGTTTTTGGCAAGGTCTTTCCTTTTACTGATATGGCTTTCATCCATTATCGTAGTTGCCCATTTTTTATAGAGCGATCTAAACAAGTTCCTGGTTCAACTCCGATATATGATATAGGGTTATCATTTATGGCATCATCGGATGATCCAATCAGTGGTGGAAGGCATAAAGTATTTGGTAGTAAAATATTAAATATACCACCGCAAACAAGTACTATTGCGAGTCATTTGCCAAAGGCAGTTGGAACAGCTTTTTCTATTGATAGAGCTAAGGATTTGAATATTTCTGAAAGACAGCTAAAAAATGATAGTATTGTACTTTGTAGTTTTGGTGATGCGAGCGTAAATCATTCTACAGCTTTGAGTGCTTTTAATGTAGCAATTTGGATCAGGAGTAAGGGTGGTCATGTGCCAATTACTTTCATTTGTGAGGATAATGGTACAGGTATTTCTGTACCAACCGATGAAAATTGGATTAAACAGAATTTTAAGAATCGCAAGGGATTAAATTATATCCAAACAGATGGACTCCACCTTATTGATTTGTTAATCAAATCCCGCCAGGCTGAGTACGATTGTCGAATAAATCGATCTCCTGTTTTTCTTCATATGAAAACTGTTCGCCTTATGGGCCATGCGGGTTCAGATGTAGAATCTGGATATAAATCTCTTTCTGATATTGAATCAACCGAGTTCAATGACCCTTTGCTCCATTCTGCAAGAATTTTGATAGAAAATAGATGTTTATCAGCTGAGGATATTTTGAGTATTTATAAATTATCCAGACAACAAGTAAACCATGTATTTGACTTGACAGTACTTAAGCCTAAACTGGAAACTTCGAGTGAGGTAATGGCATCAATAGTAACCAGTAAATCCAGTGGTTTATTACCTAAAAAAGCTACTTCCAATGCAAGAAAAAATTTATTTGGAAAAGAATTTGATCGTTTAAGTCAACCTCAACATATGGCAAAACTTATCAATTATTGTTTGTCCGATATTATGCTACGTTTTAAAAACACAATAATTTTTGGAGAAGATGTAGCACAAAAAGGTGGTGTATATAATGTAACGGCAAACTTGTATAAACAATTTGGTGTTCGCAGGGTATTCAACAGCCCTCTAGATGAAACATCAATCATTGGTTTTGGAATTGGGTTTGCTCATAATGGATTTGTCCCAATCCCGGAGATTCAATTTTTAGCTTATATCCATAATGCCGAAGATCAATTGAGAGGGGAAGCTGCCACACTTTCTTTTTTCAGCAAAGGTAATTTTACTAATCCCATGGTGCTACGTGTTCCAGGGTTGGCCTACCAAAAAGGATTTGGAGGTCATTTTCACAATGACAATTCGCTTACAATTTTTCGGGATATTCCAGGTTTAATTTTAGCAGTACCTTCAAATGGTGCTGATGCGGTTAAAATGTTTCGTACAGCAATTAGAGAAGCTCACGAAAAAGGTCGCGTAGTAATTTTTATTGAGCCTATTGCATTATATATGACTAAAGATTTGCATAAACCTAAGGATCGAAAATGGAGTTTTAAATATCCTCCTTTGAATGATGAAATCCCTGTTGGGAAGTTTGCAACATATGGAAACGGTAAAGCTCTTATTATTATTACTTACGGAAATGGATTATACTTATCACTGCAAGCAAAAAAAGATATTGAGAAAAAATCAAAGAAAAAAATTACAGTCATAGATTTGCGATGGCTTTCTGATATAGATATTCCCAAATTATTAAAAACAATCGGCAATTGTAAAAATATCCTAATCGTAGATGAGTGCCGTCGAACGGGTTGTCACGGGGAAGGACTCTTAGTTCAATTAGTAGAAAATGCAAAAAAAACAATTAATGTTAAATTATATGCTGCTGATGATAGTTTTATTTCTCTAGGTTTTGCAGCGACAGTCACATTACCTAGAAAAGAAGCTATAGTTGAATTTTCATTGGAATTGATGAATGTCTAAAGAACGTATTGTCGTTATTTGCCCTGGGAGAGGTAGTTATACCCGAGATACTAATGGATATTTAAAAACACATGGAATAGCAGCAAAAAAAAATATTTTATGGATGGATAAAAAACGTGAAGAAGCTGAACTCCCAACGATTTCTATGTTAGACAAATACCCTTTTAAAACTGATATTCATATGCAAGGAGGGAATGCATCGCCACTTATTTATGCCTGCAGTTTATCTGATTTTTTATCCATAGATCAAAATAGATATGAAATTGTAGCTATTACTGGGAATTCGATGGGCTGGTATATTGCTCTAGCTTTAGGAGATGCATTAGACTTAATGGATTCTTTTGATCTTATTCAAACTATGGGGTCAATAATGAATGATAGAATAATAGGTGGTCAAATTATTTATCCAATAATGGATGATAATTGGAGAATAGATAAATCTTTAAATGAAATAATCATGGATGTTAAAGACATCTATGTATCAATTTATTTAGGTGGCTATCTTGTGATCGGCGGTGAACAAAAAGTATTAGATGTATTAATGAAAAGGTTACCCAAAAAAGATAAATATCCATATCAATTACCGTTTCATGCTGCTTTCCATACACCATTAATGGAAAGTATATCTATCAAAGCTATGTCTAAAATAAATCAATCATTATTTCAAAAACCTTCAATACCTCTTGTGGATGGTAGAGGTAATATATGGACATCTTATTCTTCGGATATATCTGCTCTCTATCAATATACCTTAGGTTATCAAGTTACAAATTCTTATGATTTTACTTCTGCAATCATTGTTTCTATGAAAGAATTTTGTCCTGATAAATTAGTTTTGTTAGGCCCTGGATCTAGTTTAGGTGGATCAATAGGACAAATTATTACTCAATGTAATTGGTTAGGTATTAATTCTAAAGATGAATTCAAATATTTACAGAAAACAAATCCCTATCTTATTTCAATGGGGATAGAAAATCAGCGTGAGATCGTTTCAAGATAAAGGGTTTAATTCTGTAATTTCCAAACCAACTTATAAAGGTTAATGATGAAACAATTAGGTCCTGATTTTTATAATATCACTGAGATATTATCTGAAGAAGAATTAATGATCCAAAAGACAGCTTATGAATTTGTCCAAACTGAGTTTATGCCTTTAATATCTGAGCATTATGAAAAAGGGACTTTCCCATTAGAAATGGCACCAAAGCTAGGTGAACTTGGATTCATGGGATCCTCATTGCCTCATGAATCTGGTGGATCAAGTGTGAGTAATGTAGCTTATGGACTTATTCTGCATGAGTTAGAAAGAGGAGATTCAGGTCTGCGTTCACTCGCTAGTGTACAAGGTTCTTTGGTTATGTATCCTATCCATGCTTATGGTTCTGATAAACAAAAAGAAAAATGGCTTGAAGAATTGGGTAACGGTACTAAGATTGGATGTTTTGGACTCACGGAACCAAACTTTGGATCAAATCCTGGGGGTATGGCTACTCGGTGTCATAGAGAAGGTGATGACTGGATAATTAATGGTAATAAAATGTGGATTACCAATGGGTCAATTTCCGATGTGGCAGTAGTCTGGGCTCGAGATCCAGAGGGCATTGTGCGGGGATTTTTGTTAGAAAAAGATTTGGAAGGATTCACATCTAGTGATATCCATGGGAAGATGAGTCTTCGTGCATCTATAACATCTGAACTATCCATGTCTAATGTGCGAGTTTCTGATTCAGCAAGACTTCCTAATATTGAAGGTCTTAAAGGTCCGTTAAGTTGTCTAACCCAAGCCCGATACGGCATTGCCTGGGGTATGGTAGGAGCTGCCACTGATTGTTACAAAACTGCTCTAGATTATTCCAAGCAAAGAAAACAGTTTTCTAAGCCTATAGCTGGATATCAATTAACCCAAGCCAAATTAGCAGAAATGATTACAAAAATAACCGAAGCACAGCTTATGGTATATCGTTTGGGTCGATTAAAAGATGAGGGTACTATGACGTTTCAGCAAGTTTCCATGGCAAAGCGCAATAATTGCGAAATGGCTAGAAATATTGCTCAGACTTCAAGAGAAATTCTTGGAGCTAATGGAATTACAGGAGATTATTCGCCAATAAGACATATGGCCAATATCGAATCAGTGTATACTTACGAAGGTACTCATGAAATGCACACATTGATTTTAGGGCAGGAAGTGACTGGTATTTCTGCATACGATTCTTAATAATTATTTGATAAGAATTACCACCATATAAATATATGTTTATTGCAATTGTAATCGTTTTATTACTTATTATACATGGATATGTTGCTTCGCGTGTTATACCCCTAATAGGAATTTCATCTTTACAAAGTTTAATTGCATATATCGCTGTTTTATTATTTGGCTTATTACCTTTATTACCAATTTTTTTGAGAATGTCTGGAAATGAATCAAAGATGATTGATAGAATTTCTTTAGTAGGATATACTAGCCTAGGTTTTTTTACTTTGTCATTTATTTTTTTTCTTGGTAAAGATATTTTATTCAATTTATACAATTTGGTTGAAGGATTTTTCCATATTAAACAGCCCTTTGATTATTCAAAAAGAGTTTTTATAAAGAAATCTATTAGTGTAGCTATAGTTGGATCTGCAAGTATGGGAACAGGTTTTGGATTTTACTCATCTCGAAAAGGAGCGAGCATAATTGAACAAGAAATTTTTTTGGAGTCGCTTCCAGCTGGATTTGAAAATTTTACTATAGCCCAAATCTCTGATTTACATGTAGGCCCAACTATTAAACGACCGTATGTGGAAGATGTATGTAAAAAAATTGCTTCCCAAAATCCTGATATGATTGCTGTGACTGGCGATCTTGTGGATGGTTCTGTTGAATATCTTGGTTCGGAATTAGATCCATTTATGGATATGGTTGCACCATTTGGAACCTTTTTTGTTACGGGGAATCATGAATATTATTCTGGCGTGGAATCTTGGCTTGATGAAACGGATAGACTTGGAATGAAAAATTTAATTAATGCAAATGAAATAATTTCGAAGTCTGGGGATACGATAGCTATCGCGGGAATTACAGACTTGAATGCTCATCGAATTAAACTATCCCATAAATCCGATCCGAAGACTGCTCTTTCTTCATTGCCAATGGATATTACTAAAATAGTCTTGGCACATCAGCCAAATAGCATAAAAAGTGTTCATAAATCTGGAGCAGATTTACAGTTATCAGGGCACACACATGGTGGTCAGTTTTGGCCATTTACTTATGCAGTAAAAATACCAAATATATATTTATCTGGTTATCATGATCATTTTGGGACTAAGATTTATGTTAATCGTGGGACAGGATATTGGGGACCACCACTTAGGTTAGGTGTTCCAGCCGAAATAACCCTGATTCGTTTAAAGAAAAAAAGTAGTATCGTAGATTTATAATTATCTAATATCCTTATCCAATGAAAAGAAGAGATTTTCTTAAAACTAGTACACTTGCATTAGTGACTCCAAATAACTTAGTAGAAACTGATAAGTTGAAAGTTAATAAAAATAATTCTATCGTTATTTCCACTTGGAATTTTGGTCTTGCTTCAAATAAAGTTGCAAATGCAATTCTATTAAAGGGTGGAAATGCAATGGATGCAGCTGAAGCAGGGGCAAGACATGCAGAAGCTGACCCAGAAAATAATTCAGTTGGTTTTGGTGGTCTACCTGATGAAAAAGGACATGTTACTCTAGATGCATGTGTTATGGATTCTAAAGGGAATGCTGGGTCTGTTGCTTTTATTCAAAATATTAAACATCCTGTTTCTGTTGCACGAAAAGTTATGGAAAAAACTAAGCATGTTATGCTTGTTGGTGAAGGAGCCCGTCAATTTGCTATTGCTAATGGTTTTAATGAAATTGACCTGCTGACAAAAAAATCAGAAAAAAACTGGAAAAAATGGCTTAAAGAACGTAAAGAAATGACTCCTCATGAAACTCATGATACTCTATCTGTATTAGTGCAAGATAAAACAGGTGATTTAGCTGGAGCCTGCACTACAAGTGGCTGGGCATATAAATTACATGGTAGAGTTGGTGACAGCCCTATTATAGGTGCAGGCCTTTTTGTAGATAACGATATTGGTTGTGCTGCTGCAACAGGTTTAGGGGAAGAAGTTATTAAAACAGCGGGTAGTTTTTTAGTTGTTGAGTTGATGCGGAATGGTTATAATCCAATTGATGCTTGTGAAGAAGCTTTGCGTAGAGTTATTAAAGCACACAATGGGAACCCAGACTTTCAAATTGGATATATCGCACTCAGAAAAGATGGTAAAGTGGGTGCTGCTTGTTTGAAATGGCATTTTGAATATGCTTTAGCGCAAGGAAAAGAAAATAAATTATTCAAAATAAAAGGGATGATGTAAAATATCGCCTTTGAGTTATATTTCATCCGATTTATTTACAATATAAAAATCAACATCTTTTAGTGTTAAAAAAAACTAGTATCTAAAATCAAATAAAATTAATCTAAAATAATAGAGGAAAATATTCTATCATTTTCATTTATTTTTACAATAGCTTGACCTTTATTATCAATTCCTTTAAATATTCCACTATATTTTATTCCATTATATTTAAACGAAATCTTTTGATTTATATGTCCGCAAAATGAAACCCAATCTCTAATAATTTTTCTAGGAGATGTTTGCAATATTTCCAAATATTTTTCGAAAATGTTTAATATAACTGCTACGACCTTTTCTCGCTGGAGCGAATTCCCAATTTCAATTGCAAGTGATGTGGAAGATGACTTTAATTCGTTTGGAAATTCATTTATTGTTTCATTAATATTTATTCCAAATCCAATAACCATGGAATGAATATTATTATTATCCAATCTACTTTCGCACAATATTCCTCCTATTTTTTTTTCACCTATCAAAATATCGTTTGGCCATTTCAAAAGAGGATTAATAATGGGATTGTCTAATGCATTTATTACTGATACCCCTGCAATTAATGGGATTAAACCAGCTTTATTTATTGGAATTTGAACAGAGAGAATCAAAGACATTGTCAAGCTTTTTCCTGGGATTGAAAACCATTTATTTTTACCACGTCCCTTTCCTTTAACCTGATTATCTGTTATTATTAATGTTCCATGATTAACCTCATTTTTATCTATGTGTTCCCAAGCTTTTACATTTGTTGATTCAAGCTTATGGTAACATTCTATCTGTTTACAAAAACTTTTAGATGATAAGCCAATTTTTATTAATTCAGTTAAAATCACTTTTATAAAAAGAGTAGCTGTAATTGGATAAAAGTTAATCCTAATCCTAAGATTATACCTGCGGCTACTTCAATTGGAGTGTGGGCTTTAAGAATTACCCTTGATATGGAAATTAACAATAATGCTATGAACATTGTCAAAGGGAAATAAAACCCATTCAACCAAAGTGCCATGATTGGTCCCGCTAATCCTAACGCATGGATGGAGATTTTCCACTTTTTTGTAATGATCCATACAATAGAGGTATTAAATGCATAACAAAACATGAGTCCTTGTACAATAGGGTCAGCATTTATTAATCGAAGTGAAATAAATCCAATAGAATGATACATTGTTCCCAATACAAGTGGTTGGATTCTTTGTTCCCGAATTGATGCATCCAGATCCGAAATTTTGTTTTTACTTTTTAAGTATAAAACTGTAATAATTGAAAGAACAACACTAAATAAAAAAGAAATTAGATATGTGAGGTGGGAGTTCTTATTATCATCAGGATTTATATAGATTAAAATTGCAAAAGTGAGAGTAGCTACCATCATCGGATGGAGTGCTAATGAAATTATAGACGAAATCTTAGTCAAAGATGAATCAATGATCTTGATATTCGCCAAAAACATTGCGAAGCGTATCAGCAATCTCTCCAAGAGTACAGTTATTTTTTGCACAGGAAATTAGTCTTGGAATTATATTATCCTGGGATCTTGCAACTATTTTTAATTGGCTAAGTTGAGTATTTACCTGATCATTATTTCTAGATTCCTTTATTCTATTTAAAGATGTAAGCTGATTCTGAACTTTATTTTCATCAATTTTTAAAATATCAGGCTGGATATATTTTTTATCATCAAATTGATTTAAACCTACAATAATTCGTTTTTTTGAATCTAAATCCTTTTGGTATTCATATGCATTACTAGCAATTTCATTTTGGATCCAACCTTTTTCAATTGCTGAAACAGATCCCCCCATTTGATCAATATTTTCGATTATTTTTATAGAATCTTTCACAAGATTATTTGTCAATTCTTCAATTACATAACTTCCTCCAAATGGGTCTGGGTAATTGGCGATTTCGCTTTCATGTGCGATAATTTGTTGAGTTCTCAGAGCAAGCTTAGCAGCATCATCTGTAGGAAGAGATAGTGCTTCATCACGACTGTTGGTATGTAGAGACTGAGTCCCCCCCATTACTGCAGATAATGCTTGAATAGTAGTTCGTACTACATTATTATCAATCTGATTTGCTGTAAGCGTAGAACCACCAGTTTGAGTATGAAATCGACATTTTAGTGCTTTTTCATCTTTAACATCAAATCTGTCCTTCATGATAGTAGCCCAGATTTTTCTGGCGGCACGAAACTTAGCTATCTCAGTTAAAAAACCATTATGCGAATTGAAAAAAAAAGAAAACCGTCTACCAAACCTATTAGGATCTAACCCTCTTTCTTTAGCTGCTTTTACATAGGCAATTGCATTTGAAAACGTAAATGCTAATTCCTGCACAGCAGAACTTCCAGCTTCACGGATATGATAACCAGAAATAGAAATACTATTCCATTGTGGAAGATAGTTATCACAAAATTCGAATATATCAGTTGTAATACGTAACGAAGGTATAGGAGGATAAATATATGTCCCCCTTGCAATATATTCTTTTAATATATCGTTTTGGATAGTACCTTTTATTTTTTTAAGAGAAATACCTTGTTTTTCTGCAATTGCAATATAAAAAGCAAGTAGAATTGCTGCAGTAGAATTAATAGTCATTGATGTTGAAACAATATCTAGGGGTATTCCATCAAGAAGAACTTCCATATTTTGTAATGTAGATATTGGAACACCAACTTTCCCAACTTCTCCTTCAGAAATTGGATGATCCGAATCATAACCTATCTGAGTAGGTAAATCAAAAGCTATTGATAAACCAGTTACACCATTTTTAAGGAGATACTTATACCTATTATTTGATTCTTCTGCAGAAGTAAACCCAGAATATTGTCGCATGGTCCATAAACGATCGCGGTACATATTTTTATGGATACCTCTAGTAAATGGGAACTTTCCTGGTTTTTCTTTAATCAATTAAAGCCTCTTTCCTTTTTGATTGTTTGATAGGCTTGATTAACAGACTTGAACTTTTCCTCAGCAACCTTACGAAGATCATTTCCGAGATGCGATACTTTATCAGGATGGTATTTATTTGCCATTTTTCGATAAGCTTTTTTAACATCTTCATTTGATGCATTTAGATCAATCTCCAGAATAGTAAATGCAGCAGAGGAATCACCAATGAACATTGCCTTAATTGATTCATAATCAGCTTGATTAATGTTGAGGTAATTTGCGATGGTATGAATTACTCGAATTTCTTCTGGATGCACTTCATCATCTGCTGCTGATAGTCCAAATAATATATGTATTATTTCTAGTCGGCTTGGATGGTCCATTGATCTTTGAATTTGCCGGCATACATCTTTCAAAGCATATTCTTGTTTAAGAATATCTTTTAGTAAAACCATAAAGTCTTGGGTTTCTCTTATCGTGAATTGTTGTCTTAAAAACTGTTTTACATATTCAAGTTCAGACTTTAACAGTTTTTTATCTGCTTTCATTACTTTTGCAAATAGAACAAGTAACGAAACAATAAAGTCTCCAGGTTTTGTGCGCGGATATTTTTGATGACCAAAAGCTTTAGCTTGAGACCAAGGCTGTCTAGCAGTATTACCATCATCCATAGATGCAAAAGCATAACCGAGGACTGCTCCAATAGGGCCACCGAAAGCCCAGCCTAAACTCCCCCATAATAATTTTTTACCTATAGCCATATAAAATTACACCTAGATTTTAATTAGAGAATAAACAATATTAAAATTATCTCCGAATTTATTCAGCCTTAGTAAAGCCTTCACAGGAGTTTTAACCTTTATAATCTCTGGTTATATTTTCCCTATGGATATCCCTTTTCGATTTAAATGTATAATGGCTTTTCACAGTCTAAAAAAAACATTTGCAAAAGCCGATTACAAAATCAGAATAACTAAGGATGGATCTGGTGTGAATACCATTCTTTTTCTTTTGCCAGCAGATTCAGTAAATGCACAGATTGTTGCTTATTTTGTAAAACGTGATTTAGAAATAGAAAAAAAAATAATTCGCTATTTAGTTCATGAGAAAGGATTGAAATATTATCCTGAACAGTTAAAATCAAATATTATTGCTTACAAAGATGAAGATTTAAATTGGTGGGGAACAATTGGTACTCAGTCTGTGTTAGATCGGGTTAATTCCTTACGCTATGATGCGATGGTTGATTTAAATCAAGAATTTCAACCAGAAATGGCAAGATTGATATTAGAATTGGAAATCCCTATAAAGATTGGGTTTCAATCAAAGATTTCGGATAAATTATATTCATTAATCATACAGAAATCTGATTCTGGTTTTTTTGAAAACAATTATCATACAATTGAAAAAATATTAGGTTTATCTGAAAATTAGCTTTTCAAAATTTATAAAGTAATAAACATCCTTTTATCTTGGTAAAGTAGTTGACGACGAAAAACCTGACTACTATATTAACCGCCGATTTTAGAGGGGAAAATAAATGCTTGAAGGATTAATTTGTCCAGCCTGTGAGAATACTGTCCAAGAAGTAGATCTGAAAGATTCTTTAAAGTGTCCCAATTGTAAAATAGATCTTAAAGATAGAAAATACCTTGATTTTCTAGAATTTTTAATGGCAAATGGTATCGTCGAAAATCTAGACTTTTTTGACCAGGATGTTTACAGTGATGATGTAGATGATCTGGATCAAACTAAGGAGGAAGAAGGTGATCCCAGTGAATATGAAAAGAAGAAAGATGTTTTCAATATTTATGAAAACGAATTGTTTCCGAAAAATGTTGAAGAAGATCAAACAGAAGGTTATACAGAATTTGAGGGCATTAATGATGATTGGGAAGAATTCAACGAACGTGATTTTGAAAACAAAAGTAATTAGGTAATAAAATGGAAAATGAAAAGAAAAATGTCCAACAGATAAATATCGAATTAGATGAAAAAGTAAGCTCAGGGGAATATGCAAATTTTGTGGTTGTTACTCATTCTCCGGCTGAATTTGTTTTAGATTTTACTCGTATACTACCTGGCGTACCTAAAGCTAAAGTGCATTCAAGGATTGTAATGGCACCACCACATGCAAAAGCATTTCTTGGTGCTCTTAATGAAAATATAAAAAAGTTTGAATCAAAACATGGTGAAATAAATAATCCTAAACAAGATGATGGCTTCTCAGATTTCGGTGTAAAACCACCGAAAGATGTTTTGCCTAACTAAATTATTTGGTTGGAGGGCCTTCGTACCACACCCAGGTTTGACCTCGCTTAAGTTCTCTAATTTTTAAAATAACCCAAAAAGTTAGAATAACCCATCCCATTATATAACCAAAAATTGACCCCACGATTACATCTCCTGGATAATGTACCCCTATATAAATTCGTGAAAATGCAATTATAAATGCTAGAGAAAATAAAGGCAGTTTGGTTCTTTCAAAGAAATAGGAAAGAATTACGCCAAATGCAAATACATTTGCAGCATGATTTGAAGGCATGCTCCATTTACCACCTTTTGGTACTAATAAATTCAAATTATCTAGGTTCATATGGGAAGGTCTTATTCTTTCAAAAAAAGGTTTCAAAATTTGTGCGCAGATTGAATCAGTTAGTCCAACTGCTATAATTAGCATAGCCAAAGTTATTTTACCTCGTTTATCAGTCATAAAGCCCAATAATAAAAACAATAACAGTATTGGAATAATCCAATTACCTGCATCTGTGATGAATGGCATGAATTTATTAAAAAGAGGAAATTGGTTTTTATGAACCCATAGAAGTACAGTCCTATCTATTTCATCAAGGAATTGCAACATTTTCAAATCATTCGTTTATTAAATTATAATTCAAGGATTATCCGACCAGTTTGTTGCCCATCTAGTATTTTTTTTATTTCTGGTTTTATTTTGTTTAAACCAATTATCCTCGAAAACTCACCTAATCCAGATAATTTCCAATCTGATGCAAAATGATTCCAAATTTTTTCTCTATTTTTAATTGAAGACTCAGCAGAATCAATGCCAATCAAAGAATTTCCTCTTAAAATAAATGGGAAAACAGTTGTCTCAAATTTTGCGCCACCAACATTTCCGCAAGTTGCAATTACTCCCTTATAGCTCATACTTGCAATTATACATGATAATATTTGTCCACCAACTACATCGAGACCTGCATTATATATTCCCTTATTTAAAGGCAATCTAGTATTATTGATGAATTGATTTCTTTGAATAATTTCCATTGCACCAAGATTTTTTAAAAAATCTTGATGCTCCATTTTACCTGTAATAGCAGTAACCTCAGCTCCAAGCAGAGATAAAAGTTTAACGCCCATACTGCCTACACCACCAGTGGATCCACTAACAATAATTTTTTTACCTTCAATTCTAAACTGCTTATTGATGATTTCAACAGCTAAGCCTGCGGTGAGCCCAGCCGTACCGATGATCATTGCTTCTTTTGTTGTAAGGTTTTCTGGACATTTTATGGCCCACTCACTTGGCACACGGATATATTCTGAAAATCCCCCACTAGTGTTCATACCAAGATCAAAACCTGTTACAATAGTGCGAGTTCCTAAAGGGAAATTAGTATTATTTGACTCTTCAACAATTCCAGCTGCATCAATCCCTGGAGTATGAGGATATTTTCTAGTAACTCCTGGTGATCCAGAAGCTGAAAGAGCATCTTTATAGTTTAACGATGAATATTCAACACGAATTAATAGATCCCCTTCTGGTAATTGATCTAATGATTTTTCCCCAATAATGTTTTCAAATGTTCCATCCTCTTTTTGAGATGTTATTAATGCATTAAAATTTTTCCCCAAATTTGTTCTCTCTTTTAAATATACTTTCTTATTTAATTAAAAATATCAACATATCTCAATTAGTTTTAACTGCTTTGAGATAACCAATCCATATTGTACTTTAATCTTTAATTAATTTAGATAAAAATAAAAGTACAAAAGAAATATCTTCATCATTTCTAACTGGTGAAACTTCCACTCGAGATAGTGGTCAAACAATGTAGGACAATATGAATACCAATTTAAAACCTTATTTAGACTTTGTTGAAAAAAAATTATATCCTCTAGAAAAGCTTATGCTTGATCATCGCTATGATGAACTGTTTTCATCATTAGATAAACTTAGAAATGAAGTGAAAAGAAAAGGTCTTTGGGCACCCTATTTATCTGTAGATGATGGTGGTCAAGGAATGAAGTTTCTTGAATTTTCTTATGTAAGCGAAATTCTTGGCAGATCTTTTCTTGGTCATTATACTTTTAATTGTCAGGCTCCAGATATAGGAAATATAGAACTGTTATCAAAATTTGGTAATAATGAACAAAAAGTAAAATATCTACGACCACTAATGGATGGGAAGATTAGAAGTTGTGTGGGTATGGTAGAGCCAGATCGCCCAGGTTCAAATCCAACCTGGTTGGATACGACTGCAAAATTAGATGGTGACTTTTATATTATTAATGGAACAAAGTGGTTTACATCTTCAGCAGATGGGGCCACATTCTGTATACTTATGGTTATCACCAATCCAGAAGCCGAGAACAAACATAAAAGAGCTAGTATGATTATTGTTCCATTGGATACTCCTGGCGTCGAAATCATTAGAAATATATCTGTTATGGGAGAAAAGGGTGCTGGTTTTTTTAGTCATTCGGAAATTTCTTATAATAATGTTCGTGTTTCTAAAGAAAATTTGATAAAAAAAGAAGGTGATGGGTTTTGGCTTGCACAGGAACGTTTAGGGCCAGGAAGAATCCATCATTGTATGCGGTGGATTGGAATTTGTGAGAGGGCATTTGATCTTATGTGTCAAAGAGCTTTAGACAGACGGATTACTCCGAAAGCAATACTTTCGGAAATGCCTATGGTTAGAAGTTGGATAGCAGAATCACGAGCAGAAATCAATGCAGGACGTCTATTAGTTGTGGATTGTGCAAAAAAAATTGATACTGATGGAGCCACTGCAGCTAGAGCAGAGATATCAATGATAAAATTTCATATTGCAAACTTACTTTACAGGATCTTAGACCGATCAATCCAAACTCATGGAGCATTGGGGATTACAGATGATACGCCACTAGCGCTTTATTATCGACATGAGAGAGGTGCCAGGATCTATGATGGTCCAGATGAAATACATAAAATATCTGCAGCAAAACATATTCTTCGATCTTATGAATCGGAAAACTGATACAATTTTAGTAAGGCCCGATGAAGCCTTAGATGAAGAAAAACTTATAGAATATTTAAAAGATAAACTAGATGGCTCTGACAGTTTGCTTATTTTACGTCAATTTCCTGGAGGCAAAGCTAATCTAACATATCATCTAGATTTTGGGAGTCATGAATATGTTCTTAGACGTCCTCCATTAGGACCCATTCCACCTGGGGCACATGATATGGGAAGAGAGTATAGTGTCCTATCTGTTTTATACAATGAATACCAAATGGCACCTAAAGCTTATTTATTTGAACAAAATAAAGATATTATAGGTGCTCCATTTTTTATAATGGAGAGGAAGAAAGGCATAGTCGTTAGAACTGAAATGCCTGGAGATTATAAAAAAAATTCAAATGCAGGTATTGAAATGAGTATTGCACTTATCAAATCCCTCGCAGAACTTCACAGAGTTAATGTTAAAAAAATTGGGCTAAAAAATTTAGGTAAGCCTGATGGATTTATAGAAAGACAGGTACATGGCTGGTATAAACGTTGGGTAATGTCAAAGCATAAAGATATAGATGATGTAGAAACAATATATCATTGGTTAGCAAGTAATATACCAAAAGAAAATTTTTATTCTCTTATCCATAATGATTATAAATTAGATAATGCTATGTTCTCTTTCAATGACCCAACAAAAATGATTGCAGTATTTGATTGGGATATGTGTACTCTAGGTGATCCACTATGCGATTTAGGATCACTTCTTTCTTATTGGAAGGATCCAGACGATCCATCATTTTTTAGAGATTTAAGCATGATGCCAAAAGATGGGATATTTTTAAAAAGAGATGAACTAATTAAGATATATGCTCAATACAGTGGATTTGATGTAAAAAATATAGTTTTTTATCATGTATTGGGCTTATTCAAACTAATCGGTATAATAGCCCAGATTTATGTAAGATATATTCGTGGCCAGACCAAGGATAAAAGATTTGCTAATTTTGGTGATGCGATCCCTTTTATAGCTCGTTTTGCTATTAATGTAAGTAAAAAATAATTTTTTATTCGAAGTTTCAATGTCCTACCCACAAATTTTTTTGCCATTTTAAATATCTACGATTTTATTCTAAAAGGGATATGCGCCAATTGCTATAACATTATCAGCAATATTTTCTTTTAAAGTGAATAGATCTGCTCTTGTATCTATATTACCAGAAATTTTTTGGAGATTCTTATTAAGTTGATAAGGAATTTTCCCATTGAAAATATTTAATAAACAATATTTACCTGCAATTAATAATCTATCAGATGATTGCATATTTAAGGATTTTCCAATTTTTATATTTATTTCTTTATTTTTAGAAACTACAGCTATGCGGCTTAAAGTACTTTCTAGAGTAAATAAATCTATAAGCATATTTGCCAAATTTTCCTGAAGATGTTGATTCATCAGAACTGATTTCCTGGAGACTACAATAGCAGAATTAACAATTAATGCAATCAATTTTTTTCCTTCCAAAACAGAATTAAATTCTTTTTTTAGAAAATTTCCATTGGAATTTGATTCTGATAAATCTCCATCCAGTTTTAGTTTTTCTTTTAAAACTCCAGACAAGATTGTTTTTGCAATAATCTGTCTATTGATTTCATTGCTACCATCCCATATACGATGAATTCTACTATCACGGTATGGTCCAGCCATAGGATATTCCTCAATAAATCCATATCCACCATAAATTTGTAGACCATGATCTACAACATTACCGATGGTCTCACTTCCTAATACTTTAGCCATGGACATTTCCATCATGTAATGCCTTAGGAGCAGTCCTACTGTTTGATAATAGTTTGGATTATCTTTATCGAGGTTATCCACTTCTTCATTAACCATTCCTAAGATTCTATATGACATTGAATCAAGTGCATAAGTCTGAATTATCATATCAGCTAATTTGCTCTTAATTGCACCAAAGTTTGCAATCGGTTGTCCAAACTGTATTCGCTCTTTTGCATAATTTACTGCATGATTTATGGTGCATTTACATGCACCAACTAAGGAAGATCCAAATTTTAATCTTGTAATCCCTAGAACATTAAAAGCAACCTCAGCTCCTTTACCTATCTCATGTATTAAGTTTTTCTTCGGTACCATTACATCATTGAAAAACAACTGAACGGTAGAAGATCCTTTCATACCCATTTTTTTTTCTTCATTGCCAATCTCAAACCCAGGCATTCCTTTTTCTAATATAAAGCAACTGAACTTATGCTCATCAACTTGGCAAAATACTGTGAACACATCTGCCCAGCTACCATTAGTAATAAAACTTTTTTGACCGTTAAGTTTATAATGTTTACCATCGTCTGTTAAAATAGCCTGAGTTTTTCCTGACATAGCATCTGATCCTGCTGTGGGCTCAGTAAGCCCGAATGCTCCAATCCATTGAGCCGATGCTAACTTTGGCAAATATTTCTTTTTTTGTTCATGTGTTCCAAACCATACAATTGCTAGGCTTCCAATGTTTATTTGACAGCCGAAAGTAACCCCAAAAGAAGGTGATCCACAGTAAGCTAATTCTTCTTCAATAATTGCAGTGCTTACTTTATCCATTGGGCTACCACCATATTCTTCAGGTATATTAATTCCTATAAGACCAAGCTCTCCCATTTCTTTCATTAATTTTAAGCTTAGAGCTGAATCATAGTGATTCAGTCGTTCCGCCAAAGGAGCTATACGTTCTAAGGAAAATTTTCTGACCATTGCGCCGATTGCTTTTTGTTCTTCAGAAAATTTTTCCCTACAAAATATTTGAGAGCTATCAATGCTGCTATTTAAAAAGTTAGAATGTATTCGTTTGACGGATCTCTGCATTTTATTTTAATCGGTGAGTTATTTTATCATACGGATTCACGATTCTATTAGGATAATTTTTACTAGAAGCGAAATGCCCCATTTTCTCCAATGCTGATAGTATTCATAATGAAAAGGAATCTCAATTATTAAACTAACAAAATCTAATTTTATTTAATTTTTTTATTTACCATCCCCATATGCTTACAAATAATCCCTAACATTATTTCATCTGCTCCTCCACCAATGGATCCTAAACGTCCGTCACGATATATTTTTGAAATTGGATTTTCCCATGTAAATCCCATACCTCCCCAATATTGTAAACATGTATCTGCAACTTCTCTTGTTAATCGGCCACTTTTTAACTTGGCCATGGAAGCAAGATAGGTCATATCTTTATTCGTGATGAATTGTTCACAAGCTCTATAGACTAATGAGCGCAACGCTTCAATCTCAGTCTGAAGTTCGGCTAATCGAAACTGGATAGCTTGATTATCGATTATTGGTTTTCCAAAAGTATTTCTATTCTTACAATATTCTATTGTTTGATTAATACAATTATCAAGAACTGCCAAAGCGCTCGCAGATAAAAAAATCCGTTCTTCCTGAAACTGCTGCATTTGTAATGTAAACCCTTCACATTCATTGCCAATTCTATATCGTTGTGGAATACGAACATTATCAAAATAAACAGGGGCAGTGTCTGAAGAGCGCAACCCGATTTTATCTATTTTCTTGCCAACAGTTAAACCTTTTATTTTTGATGGGACAACAACTAAAGACTTATTTTTATGAGATAGTCCATCACTGGTATTTACTAGAGTACAGAAAAAGTCTGCTTGCGTCGCATTTGTGATCCACATTTTTTGGCCGTTAATTAAGTAATCGTTTTTATCTTTTTTTGCGAAAGTCTTGATTGATGCTACATCTGATCCTGCTTCAGATTCGCTAATAGCAATAGCTGAAACATATTCTCCCGATATTGCTGGTTTTAAAAATTCGTTTTTCAATTCATCGGAGCCAAATCTATCAAGTGCAGGAGTTGCCATATCAGTTTGTACACCAATACTTGTAACTACTCCACTATCATTTGCATGGCCTAAAGCTTCTGCAAAAACCATTCCATAACTATAATCAAGATTCATACCACCTGATTCATGACTTTTTGTTATTCCCAAAAGGTGCAGATCTCCCATTTTTTTAAATAGTTGGTGAGCAGGATAAATTCCTGCTTTTTCCCATTCTTCTGTATATGGTTTGATTTCATTCACTGCAAAATCTTTTACAGTCTTATACAGTGATTTATGTTCTTCAGTAAATCGCATAAATAATTTCTATAATATTATCTTTGTTTATTCCAATAAGGTGTTCTTTTTTCAAAAAAAGATGCAAAACCTTCGCGCCCTTCTTGATGTAAAATACAATCTGCAAATAATTCAGCTGCTTTTTCTGGATTTAATACATCATTTTTCGATAAAATTTTCTTTGTTATTGCAACAGCATTAGGAGAACATTTTTTTACTTTTTCTTTTATATTTTTAATATGTTCATCTAATTCAATTTTTGTTTTAGCTAGATAATCTGCCATTCCTATTTCATATGCTTTTTGGCCATTAAATGAGCTTCCTAAAAGCATAAGTTTTCTTGCTTGAGCATAGCCGAGACGGTTTAAAACATAGGGCGCAATTTGAGCTGGCGTTAAACCAATTTTTGTCTCTGTTAATGCATATCGTGCATCATTCATCGTAATTAGAATGTCAGTTGCACATGCAATCCCAAAAGCACCAGCCATTGCGGCACCTTCAACAGCTGAAACAGTAATCTGTGGTGCTTTACTGATTTGTTTAAAAATAGAGCCAGCCTTCATACTCATATCAAGAGCCAATTCTCGAGCGTTTTCACCTGCTACAGCTATTTTTTTTATTTCCTCTAAATCCACCCCAGCACAGAAAAAACCTCCTTTCCCTCGAAAAATTATTCCTCTAATTGATCTGTCTGATTCTACAGATGTTAATGTTTTCTTTATATCCATTAATAATCCATCTGAAAGAGCATTACGTTTCTCTGGCCGATTAAACCAAATAGTTATCCAACCGTTTTCTTGAGAAAGAATACAATATTTTGTTTCGGGAGTTTTTGTCATATTATCATCCTTTCATTACATTCTGGCAATACCAAAGCTATTTGGTTTTAGTCTTCGATTTAGTGCTTCTATACATGTTTTTAAAACAAAAGATAAAACTTTTCTTGTATCTCTTGGATCAATAATTCCCTGGTCCAATACGCGTCCCGATGTATAAAATATATCTGATTGTTTTTCATAAAGTTTTAAAATCTTTTCTTCCTGTTTTTTCATTTGATCTTCATCAATCTCTTTCCCTTTTCGCTTGGCAGAAGATGTCATAACAGTACACATTGTGGATGCTGCTTGTTTACCACCCATGACTCCAATTTTTGCATTAGGCCAGGAAAAAAGAAAATCGGGTTTATATGCATAGCCACACATGCCATAATTACCAGCGCCAAAACTGGCTCCAATATATAATGTTATTTTTGGTACTCTTACATTTGAAACTGCTTGTATCATTTTTGCACCATGCTTGATCATTCCATCTTGTTCATATTTTTTACCGACCATATATCCAGTGACATTATTCAAAAAAATTAATGGGATGTCAGCTTGATCGCATAATTGTATAAACTGGGTTGCTTTAGTTGCTCCATTTGTATCTATAGGTCCATTATTTCCTAGTATCCCAACAGAATATCCCTCTATTTCTGCTTGAACACACACCATTGTGATACCATATTTTGGTTTTACCTCAATAAAATCTGAGTTATCCGTGATTCTGGCAATAACTTCTTTTATGTTATAGCCACGCATAAAATCTTCAGAAACTATACCAGGTATTTCTTTACAGCTAAAAACAGGATCACGGAAATTTTTTCTTTTTGGAAGATTACACCTTTCATTCCAATTCAAACGGTAAACGACATCACGTGCTATTTCCAACGCTTGGGAATCATCCTCGGCCAAATATTCTACTAGACCAGTTACAACAGAATGCATCTGTGCACCACCTAATTCTTCATTGCTTGTTTCTTCTCCTGTAGCAGCTTTTAATAAAGCAGGGCCTGCTAGAGCTGCCATACCTCTGTTTTTTACTCCAATAACATAATCACTCATGCCTGGAGCATATGCGCCACCTGCGGTGGATAATCCATGGAGTACTGCAATAACAGGTATCCCTGCTGCACTTAATTTTGCTTTTCCATAAAACATTCCCCCTCCATGAGACCATACATCGACTGTATAGTTCAATAAATTGATTCCTGCACTTTCAACAAGATGAACAAATGGTAATTTTTGTTTCAGTGCAACATCAATGCAACCAAGTGCTTTTTCTACAGTTTTTCCCGTAATCGCTCCAGCACTTATGCCGCTATCATCTACCATGACCAAGCAGCGTATACCACTGACAAAACCAATACCAGTAATGATATTACCTCCAGGGATACTTGTTTCTGGATTTGGATCGTCTACCAGATAATTAGCCATATTGTACAATTCCAAAAATTCGGATTCTGGGTCAAGTAATGCATTAAGTCGGTCACGTGGTGTGAGCTGACCACGTTCTTCAAAGCGTTGACGTTTTTTATCTGAAGTGTCTTTTGCTCTTTTTACCAATTTATTTGTTTTGTCAATCAAATTCATCATTGTTGCTTGATTCTGAGTAAAATTTTTTGATTGTGTATCGACTTTTGATTGAAATATTGGCATTTTTTAATCCTTTTGATTAGTGTTTTGAAATTTAATGCCTCTTGTACCTGGCTTAGGTGGATTCACAGGAGGACCGGCAAAACATTGTGCGATAGACAGCCATTTATTCGCTACCTGGCCTTTAATATTTAATGTTGTATCAGCTACATTTCTTACCTGCGTAACCACAAAACAAAAATCTAGCGCATCACCTTCAATTGAGTTTGATTTACTTGGTTTATTCCATTCCCAGATTTCACCCGAAGGTGCTTTAAGCCTTAAAAAAGGAGGAAATCCAGGGATAGGCAATTTTCTGTTTATAAATGTCCACTCAAAGGTTTTCACTCCTATCGTAGCTACGTTAAAGATCCGATCAGTAAATATTCTTTGTTGTTCCATAAGATCATAGATTGCTTGCAGGTGCGCCCAGGTTTCCATATACCTTGCTGTTGTAAACATTTTTAATCCCATATCGGGACCAAACCACGAGAGACGAATTTTTGGATCAGAGTTTCCTAGAATCTTTGATAATGAAGTAAAAGTAGTGTACCAATTTTTTTGAAGCTCATGAGATGAAACATTTTTGAATCTTTCTGCAGCAATTTCTTGAGAACTTTTCCCATTATTAAAACAATCGATAAACAATTTTTTTCCTTTATTAAATTCATTTTTTTCATTTACTGAAGCTAATGAAAGCAAATCAAAGTAATGAAGATGGGCAATAATATCCCTAGGAGTCCAATTTTTAAAATCTGTGTTTTTATTCCAATCTTTTGGTTTCAGCGTTTTTAAAAATTCATTAATAATTTCGCCTTCTTTAATTAAATCTTCAGCTACTTTAAGCATACAAGGATATTATAATTTAGAGTCATTAATTGTTTACCTCATTTGCAATTTTTTTAGTTACTGGAATCTCATATTCTAATAATTGCTGAGCGTATGCTTTCCCTTGAGGATCAATGTTTAAACTTGCCATGCCTCCTCCTCCTAGGGAATTTTTTAAGACAAAGTTAATCCCATTAATTCCTGGAACATCCCAACGTTCCACGGTTCCTTTTAGAACATGATTAAAATATTTACCCACTGATTCTGATGTTAGCGCTGATTGAATATAAGGAAGGTATTCTGGTTTTCTTGAGATTACCCCAATATTTGCGTGATCTCCTTTATCACCACTGCGGGCAAATGCAATTTTAATGAGAGGGACTGATGTTTTTGTCTCTTCTATATCATGTAAGATTTTTGAATATGTATTTTTATTTTTAGAATAGTATTTTCCTGAATTGGCAATCATGATTTTATGCGTTCGATCATTTAGATTTACTTTAACAGATACTTGATCTTTAGGTAGTAAAAAAGAAAATAAATGTATAGATGGAGATACTTTTGGTCTTCCACCAAGAAAATTTATAACACCTGCAGCCATTCCTGTTGATGCTTGTGCCATCTCCCGCGATAATATTATTAATGCATTTTTTTCGTAGTGGGTTGCTATTAGTCTCAATACAATTTCTTTCGTATTATTTCTTGAATAATTTGGACCGTAAATAGAATCTGTTCCAAGAAAGTCATAAGATGTATTTGTAAAATCATCGAAACCGTTTTCTTTTAGGATACAACGGGTTTTTTTAATAATAGCTTTTGCGATTAATTTCCCTTTTCTTTTAGCATGTATTCCACCGATAACTAGTGTACCTATAATGCGATAACCATTCATATATGTTGCTGAAACTTTATATTTATTGGTTGGAGGGAATCCCTTTGCCCCTTTTACAAATACTTTATTATTACCAAGATCTTGAATACTAACGTGACTAAAGTCACAAACAACGTCTGGTAAAATATATTCAGAAGGATTTCCAATCTCATATAAAAATTGTTCAGCAACTGTTCCAAAGGTTACCATTCCTCCAGTATCATTTGGCTTAGAGACAATAAATTCCCCTTTGGGATTGACTTCAACTATGGGGAAACCCATATCATCGAAACCTTTTACTTGTTGCCAATCAGTAAAATTTCCACCAGTACATTGGGCACCACATTCAATAATATGACCTGCAAGACTGCCATTTGCTAGTAGATCATAATCAGTATCAGCCCAATTAAACTCATGCATTAATGGAGCAAGTACCAAAGCGCTGTCAACACACCTTCCAGTGATAATTATATCAGCACCTTTTCCAAGAGCTGCTACAATTCCAGCAGTTCCTAGGTAAGCATTAATGCTTAGACATGAATTTGGAATTGGTTTTTTGCTTTCCATTTCACTAATTCCTGATTCTTCAAATTGATTTAATTGATTAAGAAGATTATCACCTTTTACAACTGCAATATTTAATTTAACATCTACTTTTTCTGCCTGACGAATCAATTCAAGTCTGCAGGCGTCAAGATTAATTCCTCCTGCATTTGAGATTACTTTAATTTTTTTTTCTTTTATTTGCTTGAAGAGTGGTTTCAATTGTTCTACAAAATCAGTTGCATAACCCATTTCCAGATTTTTCATTTTTGCTGCGGCAAGTATAGACATAGTGACTTCTGCCAAAAAATCGAAAACCAAATAATCTATATTCCCTTTTTGTACAAGCTGTTTTGCTGCAGTAGATGTGTCGCCCCAAAAAGCAGAAGCGCAACCAATTCTAATTTTTTTTTCTTTATCCACCAGTTTTATTTAAATGTTTTGAGTGTTATTTAATAATAACGATTCTCCAAGTCGGCGCATAATTGTAGTAGCTGATTCAATACTTTTGACTGTCTCTACACTTTTCCCTGCAGAGTAATATAGTTTCTTTTTTTGTATATTTTTTGAATTATTATTTTTAGATAAATATTTCAAGCGTATAAATGAATTAAGATTAAGAATCATTCTGGCTTGATGTTTGAAACGACTATTTAGCAATTTTCGAAAAAGCCATGAGTTCTTCTCTCGATAATTATTTGATTTAATAACCGAAACTGGTACGCCAGTCAGTCTAGTGGTAGAAACAATATCATCTTCTGAAGAATCAACAATTGCATCTTTATAATCTTCTGGTGTATTACACTCTATAGTTGCGATAAATCTGGTTCCCATTTGAACACCATCATATCCTATTTTCATTGCTAATGATAATTCTTTTTCACTGCCGATTCCACCAGCACAAATAAGGGGAAGTTCTAGATCCCAAAGTGCATCAAACATATTTTTCATGGAATCAGGACCTAAGTGTCCACCAGCCCGATTATTTACACATATAAGCCCATCAACGCCACAGTCTTGCCCTTTTTGTGCCCAATGACGATTAGTGACATCATGATAAACATAACCGCCAAGTTGATGAACTTTTTCACATACCCAGTCTGGTTTACCAAGAGATGTAACAAAAAATCGTATTCCTTCTTCCAATGCAATGTCAATCCAGGATGACATACGATCTATATATTTTTTACTTCCTTTTTCGATCAGTGCGTTAAATCCAATAGGCTTATCTGTAAGACTTCGAATATATTTTATTCCTTCTCTCAAATCATATCCATGTACATAGGTCATACTCACAGGTTGAAGGATTGCTATCCCGCCACCTTCAGATGCAGCTGCTACCAATTCAGGGTTAGAGCATGGATACATTGCTCCGCATATAATTGGAAACTTAACCTTGGCATGTTTGATTAAACGATTATTTAGTTTTTCTGACTTATCATTCATTATGAAGCCTATATAATTGCATAACCTGTTAATATTAGAATGTTTTTCCTTTCAAGGCCATTTCTTCTAAAAGTTCTGGAGGGCTGAAACGTTCTCCATATTTCTGAGCCAGTATTTTTGTTCGATCCTTAAATGCCGATACTCCATAGTCATTTACAAATTGCAGTGTTCCTCCTTTAAATCCAGGAAAACCCCATCCAAAAATACTACCAATATTTGCATCTGGGATGGAAGTTAGTACACCTTCCTCATAGCATCGAATTGTTTCGACTACCTGAGAAAAATAAAACCGGTCTATCATTTCTTCTTTAGATAATTGATTTTCAGAATGAGGGAAGTGCTTTTCAATATCAGGCCATAAATATTTTTCACCTGTTTCAGGATATTCGTAAAAACCTCCACCTCCTGCACGGCCAGTTCTTCTTACAGTTTTGGTCATCAAGTCAATCACTGGATCCCATGGTCCTTTGGGAACATCCTTTCCTTTAGCTTCAAGATCTTTCCAGGTTTGTCTTCGAATTTGTGCTGCAAGATCTATATTGATTTCATCAATAACTGATAACGGACCGACAGGATAACCAGCCTGCTTGCCAGCATCTTCTATGGATTGCGCAGTTTGGCCTTCATTTAGTAAAGCCATTCCTTCACATGTATATCTTTCAAATACACGCGATGTATAAAAACCACGACTGTCATTTACAACAATTGGAATTTTTCGAATTTTTAATACGTAATCAAAAGCTTTCGCAAGGGTTTCTGGAGTAGTTTTTTCTCCTTTAATAATTTCAACAAGTTTCATTTTATGTACAGGAGAGAAAAAATGGATACCAATAAAACTTTCAGGTCGAGATGATCTTTTCGCTAGGCTGCTAATAGGAATGGTAGATGTGTTTGATGCAAACACTCCATACTTATCCATGACACTTTCTGCTTCAGCTGTTACCTTTCCTTTTAATTCTCGATCTTCAAAAACAGCTTCAATGATTAATTCACACCTGTCGAGCTTTGAATAATCATCTGTTACAGTAATTCTATCCAATGTTTCCTTTATTTTTTCTCCAGTTATTAGTCCTTTCTTTTTTCCTTCTTCTAATATAGATCGTATTCGGCCTAAACCATTATTTGCATTTTCCTGGGTTATATCAGTCATAATTACTTTTATACCTGCAAGCGCAGTGACGTAAGCTATTCCGTGTCCCATAAGTCCAGACCCCAATACTCCGACATTTTTTGTAGTTGTAGGCGGAATACCAAATGGTCTGCTCTTACCAGAGTTAATTTCATTCATTTGGAACCAAAAGGCCTGCATCATATTCTTGGATACATTACCAGTTGCTAAATCAACAAAATATTTTGATTCAATCCTGCTCGCAGTATCGAAATCAACTACAGATCCTTCAGCGATAGCACATAAAATGGCTTCTGGTGCGGGATAATTTCCTCTAGTTTTTTTCTTTATCACTTCCAGTGCAAAAGCAAGCATTTGAGCAACTTTAGGGTTTTTTGTATTTCCTCCTGGGAACTTAAATCCTTTTTTGTCCCAAGGTTGTTTACAATCTTGATTACTTAAAATCCAATTAATAGCCTTCTTCATCATTTCTTCAGGTGATGAAGCGAGTTCATCCATAAGACCATTTTTAACAGCTTTTACCACATTTAGCTGTTTTCCTTCCATTAATATAGGGAGGGATGCTTCAATACCTATCATTCTTGAAAGGCGGGCAACACCTCCACCACCAGGAAGAATCCCCAGACCAACCTCAGGGAAACCAAATTTCGATTTTGGATTATCTAATACAATTCTATAATTACAACATAGAGAAAGTTCCATACCTCCGCCTAGTGCTGCGCCGTTAACAGCTGCTACAACAGGTTTATCAATTAATTCCAATCGACGCATAGTAGCTTTCCCCGCTTCAACCAATTCAAAGCAAGCTTTAGGCTCTTTCTGTTCATAAAGCATCTTAAGATCTGCGCCTGCAAGGAAAGTTTTCTTTGCTGAAGTAATGATTACCCCATTTAAATTTTCTTCAGTTTCAAGTTTTTTGATGTTTTCGAGGAGTGATAAAAAATATTCTTCATTAATAACATTTGCCGAACGTCTTGGCATATCCATTGTCAAGGTAACAATGTTTTGGTCATCTTTTTCGTATTTAAAAGTCATAATTATGTTTCTGTTTAAACTATTTCTATTATTTTATATCAATTCCCATTTATCTAGCAATACAAAGTGTTACGATAACAATTTTTAAATTACTTCTTTCCAACTCATCTAAGATATTAACAATAAGTAATTATCTAGTATTCCCAAGAAGGTGCTTTAGAACAAAAGCGCCTACATTCAAGTTAGCCTTAATGGTCTAATTATTCTTTTGATTTAAAATTTTGTCTGAAGACGAAATAAAACAATACGACCCAATGAAGGACCACCTATTATTTCAGTGTGGAAATGATTGAAAAGGTTGTTAACAGTAAGATTTATTTTTGCATATTTATTAATTTCGTATCCAGCGTGAAAATCGTAAATAATATAAGGATCAATAGCTCCATAGTATATTCCAGATGACCAATTAAACCCGCCTACATAACGAGCATTTAATGATCCGGTAATTGGCCAGCGCCTTGGATTGTATTGTAGTTTAAATCCTGCTTTATTTCTTGGAGCATTAATAGGATCTTTATTTTTTGTAATAGGGTTGTAGAATTCAGTAAGACCAAGGTGGGAGTATGTTAAATCCAGAGTCCATTCTCGATTAATAAAATAAGTCAGGCTTGCATCTGTACCCCACATATCTACTTCACCATAATTAATGTATCCTACTACAACAGGGGGTGAATAACCTGGAATTGTATCCATCGCAGTAACGCCTTGGATTCCTGATCTCCAATAATCAAATGATTCATCATAATCTTCTTGATCATTGATAATATTATTTTCAAGGTCATTAATTGTATTCATAATTCCATCATTATTGTAGTCTTTTTCCAATACCCATTTTTCAATAACAATAGGTGTTATAAAGGTAACAGGACTTACAAAACTAGTATAATGACTGGTATACAAATCTATTGTTCCAAATATTCTTTTATTCAAGCGGCCTTTATAGCCAAATTCCCATGATGTTACATTCTCTGCTTCAATCTCTGGAAGATCCATTACAGATTGTCCATAAAAGCCGGAGATTCTTGGATCGGTGGAAGGATAGAAAAATATACTTTCGCTTGTATCAACTGTTTCATAATTGAAACTTGTGATATCAAAATAATAAGGTGAACCAAGACTGTCTCTTGGAAAAACATAACCACCGTCTGCTCCACGAGCATAAACTTTAAATATTGAAACTCTTGCTACATAAATATCAAGAAATAAAGCTTGGTTGGATGGAGTGTTAAAAGCTTTGGCCCAGGTAAGCCTAAAATTTTGATTTTCCTTTGGTTTGTAGACTAAACCTATCTTGGGGGAAATTTGGAGTCCATCAGTATTATCTAAATTGAAATCCCAATTTAAGGGACTATACCCATCTCCATAATTGTAGTTATTAAATTTTACAAAATCAGTTAGACGGTCATGAGCATCCAAGCGTGTAGCCTGAATAAATTCCAATTTATCATTTAATTTCCAATTTAGCTGGTAATATGTCCCAAGCTCGTTTACATTATAACGATTATCTTCTGATTTTTCATCAATACCTTCATCAATATTTTCATCAATCTTTCCGTTATTATTATTATCCTTTCCGTCAGCATAGACCAAGAATCTTTGACCGCCTAGCCATTGTACGCCTGGTTCTACAGTTTCCCCAAGTTCAAATGTCCCATTGCCATTAGAATCAACATAATCAGGTACTCCATTTTCATTCAAATCATTGTAGTCATCACTATCTCCATCATTATCCAGACCATCAGAAATAGCACCCAAAACAGCATCCTCATATATAATATTCCCAGCAGCATCTAATCCGATAGAGTCAAGGATAGAACCAGTAGATGTTCCGCCAACAGTACTCCATCTGCTATAATTTTCCCCTATATCAACCCAGCCATTATCATTTCTGTCAGCAAAAATATAAGGAGATCCCGCTTCTCCATTACCGGTATTATCTTTTCTGTCTGTTCCGTTTAGATCTGATAGAATTGTTCCTCTTGTATCAGGCATGGTTAGGAAATAATCCCATCCCCATACAAAACGGATATCACCGTTTTTCCATTCATTTGCATGTTGGAATTGAATACTGAATTTTTTTGATCGATCATAAATTATACTTCCGTTAGCCATGTTACGGGTAGGATGCGAAGGATCACCCGAGTAGCTGGAATTCCAATAAGTTTGTAAAAAGAAATTTTTCCATCGCATTCTGCTCTGGTAATATCTATATATCCAGCCATCAGCAAGATATCGCGCTATACCGGTTATATTAATATTTCGTGCCCAGGCGTACCCATGTGAAAAAATAGCTGTGAAGTCAGTATTAGGTTCCCAATCCATCCGGATATCATATCTTAGATTACGAACATTAAAATCTGGAAAATCATTAATACCATCATCATTTGCATCTTTGTAAATACTTGAAAGCTTTCCGTAGTTAACTGAAAAGTCCCGTTCATCTTGTTCATCCACACCCATTTCACCTGGACTAGGTGCATTATTTCCGTCAAGATCATTATATTTGAATTGATCCCAGTTATTATTACCATTTAGATCAGTAAATGTTTCTCCATCCCAGACACCATTACCTTCACCAATATCACCTGTTCCATCAGATCTATCCAATCCATAGTCAAATAATAATTCTTGAGAAGTCCAAGAACCATTATTATTAAGATCTGTGTATGGTTCACCTTCATCCCAAGTACCATTATTATTGGTATCCGTAAATGGTTCAGCGGGATCCCAGATGCCATCACCATCACTATCTAGAAATATCTCAGAAGCATCACTTTCAAAAAGTTCCGTTCCGTTCAAATCAACAAAATTTTCTTCGGGAACATTAAAAGGAGATCCATTATCATCTACATATAGTCCCCAATCACCATCGTTGTCTTTTCCATCAGTTCCCCAGTTATCGTTAAAGATTCCGTTATCATTGGTATCAAATACAATATCGCCATTAGAGTCATACATGTAATCTCCAAATCCTCTCCCGTGAGCAGAGTCAATAATGGTCCAAGTTGAATCTGCATTAGTAAATATTGTTGCTAGTGTAGTTCCGCCTTTTCTACTATTAAATCGATTAAGCCAAGATGTACCAACCTCATCTTGTTCATCAATAAATCCATCTCCATCATTATCCACTCCGTCAAACCATACTTCTGCTGCATCATCGATACCGATATCAATTCTTTCATCTATTTCACCATCACCATTATTATCAATTCCATCTTTGTATGCCAGACCAATGCGATCAGATGTTACGAACCATAATACAGTCCCATTTGGCAAAGTATAGCGATTAAATTTATCCGAAGATGCTTCATCAACCATATCCTGTGTTATTACCGGGGAACCTAATTCACCTCCTGTTGTACTTTCTGCTATATTATCAGCCCAATAATTGCCTACCCATGATTCATCAGCTCCATCAACTTCATATATCATATCATAGGTAAACCTGGATCCACCGCCAACAGATCCTCCACGATCAATACCATCATGCAGGAGATTAGGCCTACCGATAAAAAGCGGGTCATGCCCCTCGTATTCATCTTCATTAAAATGTTTCCAATCTTGCCCTGCAAGTGCAACGCCAGAAATCTTAAATCCAAAATCACCAAATTTATGAGCGGTTCTAACTGTTAATTTTTTTAATAAATCTGTGTCTGTTTGATTCAGTAACCCACCTTGGATATTAATACTAGTCCCTTGAGAGCGTAGGGGCGAGCTTGTTACGATATTTAACACACCGCTATGAGCATTAGGTCCATAGAGTGCCGATGATGGTCCTAGAACTACCTCAATTTGTTCTACATCTTCAAATGAAACAGGAATAACATTATATGCTGTTAGACGCAGAGATGGTACATTTGCCATTCGGCCATCCATTAAAGTCAATAATCTAGAACTAAGGGATGAATTAAAACCACGGGCAGTCATATTATAGCTGTCGATCCCTGATTGCGTAAAATCAATGCCTTTTGTTCCTTTAATATAATCACCTAGATTTGTATTACTTTCTCTTCGAATTTCTTTTTTTGATATCACAGATATGGCTGCTGGAGCATCTTCTATACGTTCTCTTTTTCGGGAAGCTGTGACAACATATGTTTCCATTTGAATAGCTTCTGGATCTAAACCTAGATTCGCTTCAACAGTTTCGTTGCCTAATACAGATACTTGTAATTGAAGATTTTGATATCCAATATAGGAAACTTTAAGATTATATTTCCCGGCAGGTAGATTCTTTATAGTGAAGCGACCTTCTGCATCGCTGGCAGCACCTTGATTAGTTCCATCAATGATTACATTTGCACCAATTAACGCTTTGCCTGTCTCATTATCATAAACTTTACCGGTAATTGAACCATTCTGAGAAAATAGCAGAGATGCTATGGAGAATAGAAAAAATAATTTTCTCATAATATATGACAATGGGAATATATAATTATAATGTTCAAAAAAAAAAGCAGCCTCATATTAAAGAAATAAGGCTGCTTTTTATGCTAAAATATTATACTGCTTTATTTAAGTAGCAGCATTTTTCCTCTTTTAACACGGTTATTGGATTTAACTTCATAGAAATAAACACCACTAGGGACCTTATTCCCATTCCTATCTTTTCCATACCATTTCAAATTATATGTTCCCGCATTCATTACAGCATCATAAAGAACATCAACTTGTCTACCTGTAAGGGAGTAAATAGTTACTTTTACATCACTTAACATCTCTGTAGAGAATTTAATATTTGTCACTGGGTTAAATGGGTTTGGATAATTTCCATGTAGTTCAAATTTCTCCGCCAGAGGGGCATCTTCTTCAACATCCAGAAGAGCGGTATTAACGAGGAAAGCTGATGGGCGTGTCGTAGTATGTATTGGAAGACATACATTATCTACTTCAAAAATTAATCTACCAGGTGTGGGCTCAGGTGGCTGGACAGTAAGATCCCATCCTTGGTCTACATCCGAATCATTCACTGGGCAGTCAGGACACTGTTCTACTACAGCATTGAGAGTTGCAGTTGGACCTGCTTCGGCAACACCTAAGCATGCTGCAGCAGGCGTTCCAGTTCCAACACATGCGGTAAATTGAGCATACAAAGCTGCAGCAACACCTGCAGATATAGCACTCGCAGTATCTGCACCTACGTAGATGTCAGCAACTTCCCATGCGGCAGAATCCAAAGCCCCTTGCACATCAGCAGGATTTGCTGCGAGCTGTGCTTGAAACGTTGTGCCAAACCAGTCAGAAGCTTCAAGGAAATTATAAGTAAAATAATGTCCTGTAGCTGCAAATGGTTCATCGCCGTTCAATGGTATTCCATCACCACCTGTTGGATCAAAATAGACTCCGTGATTTACACTAACCGTACCATGAATATATGGATTTTGTACCGGGACCAATGTGCCTGTAGCCCAATCATGTTCAAACCCCAGTTTAACTGAGTCAGCATGTTCAGCTGGAATCATGCCTAATTGAGCTGCTTTAGCAGCGTCAATACCTGGTCCGCCAAGCATTGGGTGAGGTGCAACATGTATAGTTCCACCCGCTTGTGCAGCTAATCCTGCAGTCATTGCAATTGTGACCGTATCAGCAGGAAAAACAGGGCGTCCTAAAACACCATTCAATTTTCCAGCATCATCAACTCCGGAATCTTCAGCCTCTCCTGGATGCTGTTCCCAATAAAGATTAAGCTGTGCAGGTACCGTCTGAGTGGTGTCTGTGTATGTAACACGGGCTCTTCCCCAACTTGGCATAGCAGTTGCTTCACCACCGGATATAGTGTTACCAAGACTATCGGACACTTCTGGAGTATAGCCATAATCAACTCCATACTGACCATTTACAATATCTGGTGCTGAATAAAGAGCAAGTACATCATTTTCTATTATTCCATGACCAAATCTATAGGTAAGAGAATCCTCCCAATAACCAGGTTTTCTATCCCAAACACCAGGTGTTACTGCGGGCGGAATAGTTGCGGCTGTGGAACAGTTTTCAGTAGAAGTTGTGGGATACGTACTCCCTTCATTTATACTGAATGTCATATCATCATAGAAATCAACGTTAAGACTTATTCCTGTAGCTGTAGAGTCACCAGTAATAAGAAATCCTGCGGCTGCAAGAGCTTCAGGTGTAGGAAATGGAAGCCAGAGTTGACCCACAGTATCTCCAGGCTCAAAAGAAGCTCCGACTGCAGTAAAAAGTGCATTATCTGAGCTCGGCCATGATATGGTTAGATCATAGGATGTAAGGCTATCATCTCCTGCAGGACCACTGGCATTTGCATCAGAAGTATCTCTTACTTCATATACATATTGTGATACTATACCAACGGTTTGCCAATTTGCCTGAATGCTAGGCTCTTGACCGATTAATACAGTACAGAATAATATAAATGTTATAAAATTCATTATCATTTTTTTCATTATTTAGCTCCGTTTATTATATTTCTTTGGATTTGGGCAGGGGTCTACCCACCAAATACAGCTGAAGATAAAACAACACTGACTACTTTCAAAGAATTTTTCTTTTTTACGAAAATCTGAGTATTTCTTTAATCTTTTTTTCTGATACTCCATCTTCCCCACAATATCCAAAGACAGTATAGAAAAAGAATACTACCAAATATAAAAACTCCATTTAGTATGATTGCTTTGATTATTTCATTCATCGTAATTGGTGACCATAGTTAAGTTAGATTAAATTCCAACGACAAATTAATAATTTTTCTTTTTTAATCCTTAACAGAATACTTTATGAAAATCGCCGTACTTATAAAACAGGTTCCAGGTTCTGAATCGGCGCTTCCAATCAATGGTGATCAATCTTGGGTAGATGAAACATCTGTAACCTTTGTTATGAATTCTCCTGATAATTTTGCCTTAGAGGAAGCTTTGTTAATTAAAGAAAATTTAGGAGAAGGTGAAGTTGTTGTTTTAAGCATGGGTCCTTCCCGGGCACAAAAAGTTATTCGTGAAGGCCTTGCCAAGGGTGCAGATAGAGGTATCTATTTAGAAGATGATGAATTAATAGAAATAGACCCTTTGTTGATTGCTCAAAGATTTGCAGATGTTTTAAAAACTGAAAATTTTGATTTAATTCTTACAGGTTTGCAGTCAGATGATACCGGCATGGGTCAGACTGGAGTATTAATTGGAGAATTACTGGGGATGTCAACCGCAACCTTGGTTGTTGAAACCGTTATAAAGGATGGGAGTATAAGGGTAAAAAGAGAGTTGGAATCAGGTTGGTTTCAGTGGGTTCAATTACCACTTCCTGCATCAATAAGCATACAATCAGGGTTAAATACACCGCGTTATCCATCTCTGAAAGGTATTATGGGAGCGAAGAAAAAAGAATTAAAAATTATTTCAAGTTCTGATTTGTTCCTTGGAGATAAAAACCAAACAATAGAAAAACTTTTCGTGCCGCAAACGTCCAAACAAACAGAAGTAATTGAAGGTAATGTGGATCAAGTGGTTGGACGTATTTATAAAATATTAAAATCAGAAGTAAAGGTTATTTAATAGCATGGATATTTTAATTATTCTTGAAGATAACCAGGGATCGCTCCATCGCCTCAGTAAAGAAGCGATTGTCGGAGCGCAAAAATTAGGTGGTTTGATCTCAGGACTTGTGATTGGTAAAAATGCTGATTCAATTGCTTCTGAATTATCTGGCTATGATCTTAATGAAGTGATAGTGGTGAACCATGAATTTGTCTCATCATACAATGCAGATGGATATTCTGAAGTTACAAAACAGGTCATTGAAGCATTGTCTCCAAAAGTCATCGTTGCTGGACATACCTATCAGACTAGAGATTTCATTCCAAGAGTGAGTGCAAAATTGAGTATTCCATTTATACCCGATATTGTTTCGCTATCAGATAAAGGTTTTATAAAGCAGGTCATGAATGCCAAATTAAATGCTGAATTATTATCTACCTCAAATCAATTGATACTCAGTTTCCAGTCTGCTGCGTTTAATGAAGAAGAAATAAGATTTGGTTCTTGTTCTACAAATCTTTTCGAAGTAAGCCTAGATTCTTCCATTGTCCGATCAAATTCGGAAGATCCTTTTCAAGAGGCAGCTGGAGATGTTGACTTAGAAAACGCAGAAGTGCTGGTTTCCGTTGGACGAGGGATAGAAAAAGAAGAAAATATACATCTTGCCTTTGAACTTGCTGAAGCAATAGGTGCTGAAGTATCTGCAAGTCGACCCGTGGTTGATTCGGGGTGGATAGATTCTTTTAGGCAAGTAGGAAGTTCAGGCTGTAATGTTGCACCAAAACTTTATTTTTCACTGGGTGTTTCTGGTGCAATCCAACATGTAGTTGGAATGAAAGGTTCAAAAAATATCCTTGCAATTAATAAGGATTCTGATGCTCCCATCTTTGAACTTGCTGATTATGCTGTTATTGGTGATGTGATGGAAATTATACCTAAATTGATAGAAATACTGAAAGACGCATAGAAAGGGAATATGAACCCTATTATTTTCGATCCTTTCGAAAAGTTAGTTTTGTTTGTACTAACTGCTGTTTCGCTGGGTTCGTTCTTATTTGAATTATATAAACGATTATCAATAGTAATGCTGGCGAAGGGCACATTGCCTTCTGATCGTATTCTGGAAAGGTTTTTGCGCGTATTTAGGGAAGTAATTTTACATGAAAAAGTAATTCGTGACCGCCCTTGGCCTGGTGTAATGCATGCCCTTGTTTTCTGGGGCTTCTTAGTTTTTGGAATTATTACCCTCGATCATTTTTCTATCGGTTTTTATAAGCCATTTCTATCAGAAAAAGCACTTCATTCATATTCTTATATTGTAATCCCTTTTTCCATTTTAGTTATTATTGGTATTCTATCCTTATCCTACAGGAGATTTATCATTCGTCCCAAGGCTTTAGGAAAAATATCACCTACATCTGGTCTGGTAGCTTTCTTTATTGTAATCCTCATGATAACATATTTAATAAGTGTAATGGATATTTCGCCTATTGTATGGAAAATAAATTGGTGGATCCATACTTTGGTTATTCTTTCATTCTTAGTATTAATACCTAGGAGCAAGCATCTTCATCTTATCCTTGGACCAATTAATATATTTTTCAGACCTTTTGACCAACCTGAACATACTCCAGTATATATTGATCTTGAGGGTGATGAGGAAAAACTAGATGTTATGCTTTCTGATCTAACAAAACTGACTAAAAATCAGGCTTTAGATATTTTTTCCTGTGTTGAATGTGGACGCTGTACTGATGTTTGTCCAGCTAATAGAGGAGGAGGAATTCTCGATCCTAAGAACCATTTTATTTTAGATTTAAGATCACCATTGCTTGATGGTAAAGATATAGCTGTGTTAGATAAGATTAATGTAGAAGCTGGCTGGGAATGTACTACATGTCAGGCTTGCACAGAAATATGCCCCGTTGGTAATCATGTTGAAAAGTCTGATGAAATAAGAAGACTGGAAGTTCTTGTAGAAGGACGTGTTCCTCAGGAGTACCAAAAATTATTCACAAATCTCCAGGAATCAGGGAATACAGAAGGAGCATCCAGTAGTGGTTTTGCAGATTCATTACCTGAATATACACCTGATAAAGAGTATGTACTCTGGTTAGGTTGCTTTGCCCGTCATGGGATGGACCCGGATTTTCATCAATCAGTGAAAAATTTTACAAAAATCCTCGATACTGCAGGTGTTACTTTTGGTGTGCTAAAGGGTGAGCAATGCTCTGGCGATCCTGCAAATCGTCTTGGTGATAAACTTACTTACAGTATGCTGAGAGATCATAATTTAGATCAACTTTCCGAAGTACAAAAAGTTGTTACACTTTGTCCTCATTGTGCGGTGAACTTAGGTAAGGAATATAGTAAATACAGTCAAATTAATTATACTGTGGAGCATCATACGCAGGTTTTGGGTAGATTTATTAAAGAAGGAAAAATAAAAGTTCAGATGAATGATAATGGCAAAGTTACTTACCATGATCCATGTAATTTGTCAAGGATTCTGGATATTGTAGATGAGCCTCGTACAGCAATTCAGGCAGCTACATCTAATTTTAAGGAATTGGAAGAAAATGGACGAAATACTTTATGCTGTGGAGCTGGAGGGGCCTTGTGGTGGAAAAAGGAAACCAAAGGGCGTACTCATTTGGTAAGGGCAGAACAGGTGGTTGAATCCGAGGTAGATACAGTTGTTACGGGTTGTAATTTCTGTTACGGAATGATGAAGCAGGGTTTAGGTCCTATGACACCACAAGCACAAGGTGAGATAAATGTTAAAGATGTAGCAGATATAGTGGCAGAAAGTTTATCTTAATTAATGTTGAAAAATCTATTTTTATTATTTAGCGACTATGGATTAATTATTTTAGAAATTAATTCCTGCGCCTTCACGCCTTGGATCTCCGATTGCTGAAGTTTTAGTTACAGCATTCACTCCTCCAAAAAAAAGATTAATATTATCCCAGGAATGTAGTTTGTAATTATCAGACAATAACTCCAATGGGGTTCCTGGCTCAAAGTGGAGTACTTTTCCATCCAAATGGATCCTGGGGTAGAAAATAGAAGATTCAAGATCCATATTTTTAATAAAAAAGTTTATTATTACTTGGCAAATTGCAGAACGTAGTCGGTTACTTCCACCGCTTCCTAATACCATTTCTACTCCTCTTGACCCCATAACTATGGTAGGAGATATCATAGTTGGTAGTCGTTTCTGGCAGGTCCACTGGTGAAATCCTTGTGGATTTAAATCTTCTTCACCAAGCATATTGTTTAACATAACTCCCATTTCTGGTATCACGTATCCACAACCTTCTCCATTAGTAGTCGTTACACTTACAGCATTACCATCTTTATCTATTATACTTACATGTGTAGTAGATCCTGTGGAATCTGGATCACTATTATTTTTTAATACAGAATTACCTGTATCTAATAATTCCAAGTAATTCTTGAAAATCTTTGGTTTTATTATATCTGAAATCTCAAACTTATTTTCAGTATTATGGTAAATTTCTTTTCGGGCAATCGAGGTGATCTCCATAGTTTTTGCAAGATTTAGAAAATCAGATCTATAATTCATTTTTGATTGTTCCAAAAGTTGTAATGCGAAAGTGATTAGTGTACCACCAATTGCCGGTGCAGGATTAGTAAAAATAATCTTCTCATTAAATTTACTTTTTAGGGGTTTTCTCTCAATCACTCTGTAATTAGATAGTGATTCTTTGGTTATCAAACCTTGCTCTCCTAATGCATTCAAGATGAGTTTTGCTCCGTTTCCTTTATAAAAGTAACTGGATCCTTCAATTGCAATTTTTTCCATAAGATCAGCAAAAGCAGGATTTCGGAAAATATCACCTTGTTTTAATAATTTACCATCAGGTTCAAAAAGAAATTTCCCAGATCTAGAATGTGTCAGAATTGGTTTCAGGATTTTAATTAGGTAAGCCTGGGCTTCATTAAGAACAACTCCTGATTTTGCTGCGTATACAGCTGGTTCCAAAACAATTCGTAATGGGAGCTTTCCTAATTTTTTTTGAACGTATAATAGACCAGCACAATTTCCTGGAACCCCGACCGATCCTTGGCCAATATGAAATTCTTGTTGACTTGGTCCAAAATCTACTAAGATACTAAAAAAGTCTAACTTTTTTTCTTTTTGAGGAGGCAATGTATCCACAAAAAAATCATAGAGTACTGGATCAGAGTTTACTGGATATGCAAGTAATGCTCCTCCACCTCCAAGACCAGTCAAATTATATTCTGAAACCATAGATGTAAAAACTGCCCCTATAGCTGCATCAAAAGCATTCCCGCCATTTTCTAATATCTGGCAAGCAGCATTTACTGTGGATTTTTCACCGCCTGCTATTGAACCATATTTCATTATTTCCGATAAAAATACGGGTATATGATCGGTTATGCAAGTTTGTCTATATTTAATTGCAACCGTTAAATAGGGAAACGCTTTTAGTAGCTTTTAGAATTGTTAAGTTTTTCGTTATTTATCTGAAACTTCTTCTAGCTGAATCAGTTCTACCTTAGCTTCCTTAGCATGTCCTATGATGCGCTCATCCCGGTAAAATTCAAAAAAATAAATTGATTTTATTCCAGAATTTGCAATGAGTTTGAAGCAGTTATAACAAGGTGATGCAGTAATATAAATTTCAGCATGGTTAATCTTTACACCGTTTTTAGCAGCCTGAACAATAGCATTTGCTTCTGCATGAGTAGTACGTACACAATGATTATCAACCATTTCATGGCCAGCTTCATCACAGTGGGGCAGCCCTTTAATGCTACCATTATATCCAGTTGAAAGGATAGTTTTATCCTTAACAATTACAGCCCCTACATTCTTTCGATCACAGGTAGATCGGGTGGCTACCTCTCTTGCTATATTCATAAAATATTTTTCCCAGCTAACACGTTTGTTCTTTATAGGTGCCATAGTTGAATTTTGTATAGAATTAAAGAGTGTTTCTGTAATAAACCATTAATTGACAATATTGTTATTCGAGGAAACTAAATGCTAAATAATTAAAAAACTACGAATCTTTCCTGTTAAATATTTTTACCGCATATCGTGGCTCACCGTAATAAAGTTTATCAGCTACTTGGGCTAACCTTGCTGTTAATATTAAATAAGCCCACGTAGGGACAACAACACCTGCACAACCTTTAATAATTACTTTTTGATCACGGTATTTTTCGAAATCTATTTCATCTACTTTTTGCCGAAATGATTTTTCACGGATAATCCCATCATCGACAAAATCATCTAATAGTACTGTCTCCATTCTTAAAAATATTTTTTTATCGAGTTTAGAGTATCACAGAATTTATCTATATCTGACTCATCATTATAAATATAAAAACTAACACGAGCTGTTGCAGTTTCATCCAAGATTTTTAAAAGGGGTTGTGCACAATGATGCCCAACACGAATGGCAATATTATCCTCATTTAAAAATTGAGCAACATCATATGGATGAATCTTACCTAGATTAAAACTTATCACCCCGCCTCGATGATTGGCATTTCCATGAATTCTTAATCCATCAATTTTTTTAAACTTGTTTAAAGTGTAATTAGTTAATTCATTTTCATGTTCAGAAATATTTTTCATACCTATATTTTTAAGGTAATCAACAGCTGCACCTAGACCTACTGCCTGTGCAAAATTGGGTGTACCTGCTTCGAATTTATAGGGTACTGAGTTCCAGGTAGATAAACTCTTGGAGACTGTTGTAATCATTTCACCTCCACCCATAAATGGATCCATTCTCTCTAGTTGCTCCATTTTTCCCCAAAGAATTCCAACTCCTGTAGGCGCAAGCATTTTATGTCCTGAAAAAGTATAAAAATCGCATTCCAAGTTCTGGACATCAACTTGCATATGTGGCACTCCTTGTGCACCGTCTACTATAAACATTGCGCCAACCTCATGGGCCATTCCAGCAAGTTTATTGATTGGATTAATTGTTCCCAAAACGTTGGACATATGTGTTATGGATACTATTCTCGTTTTATTAGTAAAGTATTTTTCAGGATCTGACAGCTCTAGTTCACCTTCTTTGTTGATAGGAATATATTTTAATTTTGCGCCGGTACGCTTTGCCATTAGTTGCCATGGTACTATGTTTGAGTGGTGTTCCATCTCCGAGATTAAAATTTCTTGATCTGGTTCTACTGTATTACCAATAGAATTGGCTAATAAATTAATGGATCCGGTAGTCCCTCCAGTAAATATAACCTCCTTTTCCGATGGAGCATTAATAAACTTAGAAATTTTTTGTCTAGCATTTTCAAATCTTTTAGTTGCTTCCTCACCTAATGAATAAATAGCACGATGTACATTAGCATTAGCTTCTTGATAAAATGATTGAACGGTTTTAAGAACACTATTTGGTTTTTGTGTAGTAGCTGCATTATCCAAATATATAAGTTCTGAATCCTGAAAAATGGGGAAATCTTTTTTCAGGTTTGCAGGGGAAAATGTCATTTTAAAGCATTCCTAATTCTAGCTGTGCAGCTTCTGACATCATATTTCTATCCCACATTGGTTCCCAAACTAATTCAACC
>TARA_B100000686_G_scaffold15335_1_pt1 | contig 42881 bp, 44 predicted proteins | sample TARA_B100000686 | Tara Oceans TARA_B100000686 (sample SAMEA2622733) | marine metagenome | biome: marine biome (ENVO:00000447); feature: marine epipelagic mixed layer (ENVO:xxxxxxxxx); material: "saline water (ENVO:00002010), including plankton (ENVO:xxxxxxxx)" | depth 150 m | reverse complement strand
CGCATAGCCGGAGTAACCGATTCGCAAGCCCATTGAATGTGGCCGTTACGGGAGCGGAGACAACTCCATAGATCCTAAGGATCGGACCCAGCCAGAGTCCTGTTCCCAGTGGCCGAGATATGGCGATATTTTTCGGCGCTAATTCTCCAAAAACCATCTGTATAACGGCGGCAATTGCAATCGCTATACCAGCTTGAGCCGGGCCGGAGGTCAAGTTGAAACCTGGCAAGTAGCCCAAGAACTCCCCGATAGTGTCCTCGGCAAGGAAGCCAAGCAGCAAAGAAGTAACGGTTATACCCAGTTGAGCACCGCCCAGATGGAAACTGAGGCGACTAAGAAGCTTCTTCATTGTCCGAGCGCGACGATGACCTTCGCCGGCCATGACCTCGACACGCTCCGTATCAACCGCAACCAGAGAAAACTCACCGGCGACAAAGATGCCGTTAAGAGCGATAAGGACAAAAACTGCTGCTAATCCCGTGACCGGATCGATCGTGAACACCTCCATACGTCGTTATCTATCCGCACCTGGCTAACGCCAAGGTAGCCTCCAAGCAATGCCTGGGGACAACGCCACCTTCGAACCGGTGCGCGAATGGTCAAAGTATCCCCCTGTAGAGGAAACAATTAGGAGCGATAGCTCCCTTGGGTGGCTGAAGCGCATCAGCCCCGTCGTGCTGACCCATCGATGGCGAATTTTGTGGTCGGTTATAGCTGCGGTCGTCGCTATGGTCGCTCAGATTCTTGTGCCTCGTGTGGTTGGTCTAGCGATTGACCGTGCATTGATTACTCGAACCAGCGGCCTGTGGTTGTTCGTGGCTATCTTGCTCGTTCTCGGAGCAGCACGTGCGGCCGCCACGTTCGGCTACCGCTATGGGCTATACGGCATGGCGTTCAAAGTTGAGTACCAACTGCGAACGTTACTCTTTCAACACTTGGGGAAGTTGTCGTTTTCTTTCTTCGATCGAGTGCAGAGCGGGCAAATAATCAGTCGGGCTAATTCCGATATCAGGTCGGTCCAAATGTTTATGGCATTTGCACCAATCATGGCAGTCCAGTTTTTCAGCTTCGTGGTCGCTATCGGATTGATGGCCGCTATAAGTGTTCCCCTCACGGCAATTACGATGGTCGCATTGCCTGGCGTTTTTGCCATCGGTCAGCGATTACGCAAAATCATGTTCCCGCTTTCGTGGGTAATTCAGTCGCGTCAGGCCGAGATCGCTACCGTCGTTGACGAATCAGTCAATGGGGTTCGAGTAGTCAAAGCGTTCGCCGCCGAGCGTCATCAGATTGAGTCTCTGGCGATAGGTGCTCAACGGCTCCGATGGGCCAACCTAGTTCAGCATTGGACTCGGGCTTCGCATACTCCTTTTATAGAAAATCTGCCGAGGATTGCTCTAGCCGCAGTCCTACTTATTGGGGGCCTTCAAACGATCGACGGGTCGTTGACCGTTGGTGATCTTGTCTCCTTCAATCTCTACATTCTCCTTCTCCAAGCTCCTTTTCGGTTTATTGGGATGTTGTTGATTTTGGGTCAGCGAGCAAAAGCTTCTGCCGAACGGATATACGAAATTTTGGATGAACCTCCTGCTGTAGACGATCGACATGACGCGGTGGATCTAGTTCCCCTGGGAGGGAGTATTTCGTTTTCAGATGTGAGCTTTGCCTATGGAACAGAGACAGTAGGTGGATCACGAGGCAATGAGAATGCTCCTTTGGTCCTGAATCATTTCAATCTCGATGTATCGCCGGGAGAAACAATCGCGATTGTTGGGCGGACAGGGTCAGGTAAATCAACGATTGCGCGCCTACTAATGCGCTTCTACGAACTACAGGGCGGCAACATCTCGTTAGACGGACACGACATCAGGTCGGTGACACAAACAAGTCTCCGTTCGGCAGTAAGTCTCGTGCCTGACGAACCGTTCTTGTTTTCGACCAGCGTCCATGAAAATATTTCTTATGGCAAACCGGGCGCGTCAAGGGAAGAAGTTCAATCAGCTGCAAGGGCAGCTCAAGCTCATGAGTTCATTGTTGAACTTGACGGCGGTTATGACACTGTTGTCGGTGAGCGTGGCTACGACTTGTCTGGGGGTCAGCGTCAACGGATATCACTGGCGCGACTATTTCTCAGTGACCCTCAGGTCCTTATTCTAGATGACAGCACAAGTGCTATCGATGTGGAGATAGAAGAGCGAATTCATCGTTCCTTAAAGGAACTGATGCGTGAACGAACCACGATCGTCATTGCTCATCGCTTATCCACTATCGCCCTTGCCGACCGGGTGGTGCTCATAGGCGATGGTCAAGTCATCGCTGATGGAACCCACCAACAACTTCTTGACACAGAGCCCCGTTACGTCGAAACGTTGGCTGCCTCACTGGGAGAAGACGACTCGTGGTGATGATGGGGCCGCCAGGTGGCGGCGTGTTCGCTGGGCCAAGTGCTACTCAGTCGAGTGCTAGTGCTGGCTTGCCATTTGCTGGCGTTCCCTCAGAGATGCAAGAGGGCGCTGAACGAATTCTTAGCGAAGAACCCGAACATGCCAACCCCATAATCGAGTTTGAGCGATTCGCTACCCGCTCGTCACGATTAAATCTACGTTCGCTGTTTGAGAACCGTCGCACCATCGCTCTTTGGGGGCTATTCCTCCTAGCAGTGGAAACCGTTACTGCTCTTCTTGGGCCCGTGTTGACTCAGCAGGGCATTGACAACGGCGTAATGCAGCAAGACCGAGGGGCTCTTTACAAAGCTGTCGCCCTATTCGGAATAGTGATCGTTGTAAACGGCTTAACGAGCTTTTGGCGACAAAGGTGGAACGGTCGCCTGGGCGAAAACATCATGTATGACGTGCGCCTGGAGCTATTCAGCCACTATCAACGAATGGGTCTGGACTGGTACACCTCTGGCAAGTCCGGAGTTCTGCTCAGCAGGATGACCTCAGATGTTGAAGCCTTGACGTTGCTCGTCAACGAGGGCTTTGTCAATCTGGTGATTCAAGCTCTCACCGTCTCTGTAGTGACCATCATTCTCTTTTCGTACAACCCGCTCCTAGCGACTCTTCTCCTAGGGCTGGTTCTGCCGCCTCTAATCGTCATGACTCTTTGGTTTCGGTCGGTCAGCGAACGCGGATACTCCGAGGTTCGAGATCGGATCGCTTCGGTTCTAGCTGATCTGTCCGAAAATCTTTCAGGTGTGCGAGTCATAGCTGCTTTGAATCGCCGACGACAGAACGCGGAGATGCACAGAACCGTTGTGGGTTCTTACCTTGACGCCAATCTCTATACAGCTCGGGCGGGCGCGATTTACGGACCGGTTACTGAGGGAATAGGTATCGCCGCCCAGGCAATTGTTCTTTTGGTCGGCGGTTGGATGGTGATAGACGGTTCGTTGCAAGTTGGGGAACTGACCGCATTTGTGCTTTTCGTAAACACTTTTTTTGCGCCGATTCAACAGATGGTCCAGTTGTACAACACTTACCAGCAGGGCCAATCTGGACTGCACAAAATTAGTGAAATTCTCAGCACCGAGCCATCTATCAAAGAAAAGCCCGGCGCGGCTCCACTCCCGCCAGTTGAAGGTCAAATCAGCTTCGACTCTGTGACTTTCAGTTACGGCGATGGCCCAGAGGTTCTCCGAAAGATTAATCTTTCGATAGATCCAGGCGAAACCTTCGCATTTGTTGGGCCCACCGGCGCCGGCAAGAGCACGATGGCCAAACTAATTACTCGCTTCTACGACCCGGTTTCTGGGGTTGTGTCGATCGACGGAGTTGACCTAAGAGATGTCTCAATTACATCTTTGAGGACTCAGCTCGGGGTGGTTCCCCAGGAACCATTTCTGTTTTACGGAACTATTCGGGACAATGTCGCTTTCGCTAAACCGGATGCAACGGACGCTGAGATTAATGAAGCCATAGCCCACGTCGGTCTCTCCGAGACGGTCAGCCAGCTCGCCCAAGGAGTGGACACTTTGGTCCACGAACGCGGGGTTTCACTTTCAGCCGGCGAACGACAACTAATAGCTTTGGCTCGAGCATTTATCGCCCGCCCAAGAGTTCTTGTATTAGACGAGGCGACCTCCAGCCTTGACCTACGTTCTGAAGCTCAGATCGAGACTGTTCTAGATGGTCTACTTGAGGGCAGGACGGCTGTGTTGATAGCACATCGATTAGCGACTGCGATGAAAGCAGATCGAATTGCGGTGGTTGAAGACGGCTGCATTGTCGAACTTGGATCTCACGCAGAGTTGGTCCAGTTGGGAGGTCGCTACGCAGAAATGTTCGAAACCTGGTCTTCTCATTCTGAATCTGCCAACCATTCTTCTACAGAGCGTCTTTCCGATTAGTCGACAGTATCTGGCAAGCTAGGTCCGTGGCCGCACCTCCTTCTACTGTCGAGCTTCGCGAAGTTTCAGTTAGATACGACGACAAAACAGTTCTTGGTCCTTTGGATTTGGATATCGCACCACAAGATCGGTGGGTAGTACTGGGACCGAATGGCAGCGGCAAAACCACTCTGATAAAGGTGCTGTCTCTATACCGCTACCCAACCACAGGCAGTGTTCAAGTCCTTGGAGAGAGTTGGGGAGCTACTGATGTGCGAGAACTTCGCCAAAAAATTGGTCTTGCTTCTTCTTCTCTAAGAGATCAGTTCAGGCCCGATATCTCGGGCCTGGATATCGTCATGACAGCACGACACGCTGCACTAGAAACTTGGTGGCATCATTATTCCGAAGAGGACCGCTATTCGGCCCTGAAGTGTTTGTCACGAGTAGACGCTTCAGAGCTTGCCGACCGCAAGTTCCACACTATGTCTTCAGGGGAACAGCAACGGGTGCAGTTGGCTCGCACTTTGATGGGTGACCCAGGCTTGCTTCTGCTCGATGAGCCAACGGCAGGCCTTGATTTAGTAGGTAGAGAGCAGCTAGTCGGCACGTTGGCTTCGGTTGCTTCAGATACCCAAACACCTGCCACCGTTCTCGTAACACACCACACCGACGAGATTCCTCCAGGGTTTACTCATGGCCTTCTTTTGAGAGGCGGTCAAGTGATGGCGTGCGGTCCAATAGATCAGGTTCTTACCGCCGACTCGTTATCCGAGTGTTTCGGTTTGCGACTTGAGCTCGAAAATCGAGATGGCCGCTGGCTGTCCTGGGCACGCAGCTAACGTTCGCATGAGCAAGTCGAGCTCCGAAAGACAGCAATCAAAAGTTTTTGGAGAAGTTGCCGAGATCTATCACCGTGTTCGGCCGGGTTACCCAGAGGATCTATACGATTGGATCCTTGAAACGTCGCGAGTGGATGACGGTGAACTCCTGATAGACGTCGGGTGTGGAACCGGGAAAGCATCTATTCCATTTGTGAGACGCGGATTTACTGTTGTTGGAATAGAACCTGATCCGATGATGGCTCGTATTGCCTCCCGTGAACTCAATGAGTTCGACACCTTTTCCATTGAACAATGCACTCTTGATGATTTCGGAAACGCTTCGTCGGAGGCGGGTCTCATGTACGCCGGCCAATCTTGGCACTGGATGAACCCTGATACTCGATTCGAGTGCGCAGCCTCCGCCCTAAGACCTGACGGCTGGTTGTGTGTTTTTTGGAACCGTCCAGAAGAAATGCATCATTCATTCGACCTCGAAATGGACGCTGTTTACGAAGAGTTAGCTCCGCAATTCAACGATGATTCTTTCAAAGTCCGGTTACCTGGTTCGAAATCGGTGATTAGTGCCGATAGCCCAATAGAGGAGTTTGATCTAAGCCGATTTTTTGGAGATGTCCACACCTTCGAAGCGTCGTGGGAGCAAACAATCAGTAGTGAGGAGCACGTACAAAATCTTTTAACCCAGTCAGACCACCGAATGCTCGAAGAGGAACTCCGAACAGAGCTATTGGGCCGAGTAGGCGAGGTAATTAACAATGCAGGAGGCGGCTACAAACAGCTCTTCACCACTCACGCATATGCAGCGAAGCTTTCTGTCTGAGAAAATCTCTGTATGACAACTCACGAGGACCGCATCCGTTCTTATTTCGCCGCGTGCAGCTCCGGCTCAAAAGATAAAGTGGCAAGCCACTTCACCGAAGACGCAGTCATCTACGATACAAATCACGCGCCAATTGTCTCTGCTGAGAACATAGGAAATTTCTGGGTGCAAATTCACGCCAAGTGGATCGGCGCGAATTGGGTGGTGGAACGCGTCGTGGAAGACGAGGAGTCAGCAGCTATTGAGTGGCGCATGGACGGCGAACATCAAGGAAACAACTTTGAGGTCCGCGGAAGCGAGCACTACCAGTTTCGCGACAGTCTTATCGCCGAAATTCGCCAGTATTGGACATTTGATACCTCAAGTCCCGGTGGCGGCTTAATTGACTATCCGTATGGTCAGTCAAATCGTTTGGGTTCCGATGACGTCTAAAGAAGATCAGACCGATAACCACGTGCACCTGATCTATGCAGATCCGCAGTTTTTAGCTCGAAGTAAAGCTGCTTCGGCGCTGCGGCGTTTGGGAAACGCGTTTGTGCGTCACCGTCTCGACGAAGATGATCTAACTGCGCTGCAAGAGTGGGCGCAGTCAACATCAGAGAAGTTAGAGCTCTCTCAACCCGTTGCTCGACCCTCTGATTATTTCGAACGCCGTTATACAGACCCTCGGCCATCTGACGGCTCGGAAGTCATTGCATTCAGCGACAGGACGTTCAGCGGCCCAGCAAACCCTATGGGCGTTGAGGTTGAACTTAGACGCGACGGCGAAGGGGTACTCAGCAGGGTGATCTTCGGTGCGGCTTTCGAAAGCGCTCCCGGAAGAGTCCACGGTGGGGCCGTATCAGCACTCGTAGATGACACCATGGGCTACCTCATGATCGTTCTGGGAGAAGCGGCGTACACCGCACGGTTAGAAGTCGACTACCAGGGCGGCGTTCCAATAGATACTCCGGTCTGGTTTCGGGCCCAAGAATCACGCCGGGAGGGCCGCAAGCTTACGGTGACTTTGACGGTGTCTCCTGACAAGGACGGAGTGCCGGATGCAACCGCGACTCCTCTAATCACTGCGGAGGGCCTATTTATTATCCCCAGCGTCCCTGAACGTGGTTAGGCCGTTTGTTCTGTCCGCCAACCTTCGGCTGCCTTTTCGAGGGTCGTGAATCCAACGTCGCCACGGTCTCGGATTTCGCTTATAAGGTTCTCAAGCATCAACATTCGATGCCCTCGGCCTATGACCTGAGGGTGCATCGTATAAGTCAGCACGCCACCAGCCTCATGTTCCCTAGCCCAGTCAAGGTCGCCTAGCCAGGTCTCGAGGACAGCCGAAGCTGGGGTCAAGTTGCCTCCTTTAGGAGGTATGTATTCAAACCAAGGAAAGTCGTCTAAATGCCAGGCTATGGGGATCTCAACCAAGTCGACTTGTGACCCCCATGTCACCGCAGACCCCTTTCCCCAGTCGTCGCCGACACGACACCAATAGAGCTGCACATCGTGTCCCATAAGTGACGAATCATATGAGAAGCCTTCTTGGACCAATAGCTCTAGTGAATGTCGACTGACGTACCAACCTGGTGAACGCCATCCGACTGGTCGTCGCCCGGTAATGGAGTACAGGATTTCCGCACCTTCCCGCAGAGTTTCGAGTTCTTCGTCGCGACTCATTCGAGCGGGACTTTCATGATGATTGCCATGATGCCCTATCTCATGACCACCAGCGACTATGTCTTCGACCAGTTGAGGGTATGTAGTGGCTGTCAAACCGGGAACGAAAAAGGTGCCGTGAATATCGTTTCTTTCAAGTGTTTGAAGTATCCGTTGCGTTCCTACAACCCCAAATTCTCCTCGGCTAAATGCTGTCGAGTCTTTAGTCCCCATCCATAGGGACACAGTGTCTACGTCGAAAGTGAGGCTGACTGATAGTTCATCTGGCACAACTAGAGTCTCGCGCCTACCAATCAGTTTTGTTTTGTAAAAGTTCCGAGAACGGCGTTTCTTTATTCGGGCCTGGCTCTTTAGGGAGACCTAGGACTCTTTCGCCGATGATGTTTCTTTGCACCTCATCGGTTCCGCCGTATATGGACGGGGCGGGAGAGAAAACTGCCATCTCCTGGATGACGCCTCCGGTTGCTGCTTCTTCACCCCACAAAACCATTTCGGGCCCAAGTATCGAACCTGCAAGTTGTCGCGTTCTATGAAGCGCTGTCGTCATCAGGATCTTGGCAAGGTTACCTTCGCCACCTGTTTGTTGGTTTTCGTTTCGGGTTCGTTGGCCATTCATGCGCATCAATTCAAGTTCCGTATGAAGGCGCACAAGTTCTTGACGGATTCGGGGATCATTGAGCTTGTCGCGTTCCTCGGCCAGTTCTCGAAGTAGTTGTAACGTCCCAGGTCCTACACCGCCGGCAGCTAACGCAAGTCGCTTTCCAACAAAGGAGCCGGCTGGTCGATCAAGGTGCCCAGCGATGCTGCCAGGGTGGGCAGCTGCGTAAGCCATTCCATGACCGCCACCTATTCCGGCTCGTTCAACCATGAGAGTGGTGTTGGCCACACGCCAACCTTCGTTGAGTTCTCCGATGAGATCGTCGTGCGAGACGCGCGCTTCATCTATGAAGACTTCGTTGAAAAGTGAGCGGCCGGTCATTTCTTTGAGTGGTCGTACCTCCACGCCTTGCTGATTCATTGGGAATGCAAACCAGCTAATCCCTCTATGTTTTGGCGCATCGGAATCGGTCCGAGCAATGAGCATTCCATAGTCAGCATGTTGCCCTTCAGAGGTCCAGACTTTTTGTCCAGTGATAACCCACTCATCGCCGTCGCGAGTTGCTTTGGTTTGCAGGCCAGCCAGGTCGCTACCAGCTCCGGGTTCCGAGAACAGCTGACACCACGAGTCCGTACCATCAAGAATTGATGGGACATATCGGTCTATCTGACTTTCGTTACCGTGTGTGAGAATCGTCGGTGCTGCAAGCATCATTCCCAGACCTGCCGGCGAGCCGATAGCGCCACTTTCCCTCAAGGCTGCTGCGAGGATACGGGTTTCCGCTCTACCCCAACCCTTGCCGTAAGGTTCGGCTAAACCTGGATTTGTAAAACCAGCGGAAGCAAGTAGCTGCCACCAGTCTCTAACGGGCAGCTCTGCATCCCAGTTTGCATCTATCCATTTATCGAGTTCGGCGCGCAACTCATTGCTCATTTGATTGCTCCGGGAGGGGTCGGGGTGGGCTGATCGATTTGCTCTCTTCACGCTACCTGCGACTCAGGTTAGAGAACAGTTAGCGAGCGCGGTAACTTCAGATCTACGAACTGCAGCACCGGAGGCAACGTTGGCTGACTTAGCTCAAGTAACCATCGATCGTATTCACCATTATCGAGACACGGTGCGTGCGTACCAGATCAAGGTTGATGGCAAGACAGTTGGGCGTGTGAAGGATGACAAACAACAGACCATCGAAATAAGTCCCGGTGTGTACCAGATAAGAATGCGTCTCATGTGGCTACAAAGCCCAGCGATTGAGGTGCATTTAGCTGAAGGTGATCATGTCAGGCTTCGCACAGGCCCCAACGGTGGGATTCTTCAGGCGTGGAGGATCTATTTCGCGCCCCATACGGCGCTCTTCTTGGAACAGTCTGACGGTTAGCTAGCGAGAAGGACTTCAAGCGCAACGGCGATTCCATCTTCGTCGTGGCTGGGCACCACTTGGTCCGCTAGCGCTAGGAGTTTGGGATGGCTGTTCTCCATCGCGAATGAACGACCAGCCCATTGAAACATCTCTATGTCGTTTAGACCATCACCAAAAGCCCATGCTTCGTTGGGTTGTATTCCCTTTTTTTGGGCCACCGAGTTCAATCCACTGCCTTTACTCACCCCCGCTTTTACTATTTCGGGTGTTTCGAGACCCGATGGTCGAACTTCTATCGCTTGTGGCATAAGCCCCCTGAGATATGAAATGACGTTTCTAGGATCAACGTCTTTGCAGTCCAGGAGCCAGGTCAACACGGGGCCATCAATTGCAGTGAGAGCGTCCGCGACTCTTATTGGGTCTATCTCAAAATCAGATGGGAAATCATGAACGAAGTGTTCATCCCAGATGTGTCGCCCATCGGCCATGTCCGCAGCGAGGGCAATATTGGGAAAGCGATTTCGAGCTATCTCTGCGCCCTCCAGTTTGAATTCTTCAGGAATGGTGTTCATTTCAAATAGCGAGCCATCAGAATGAAAAACTGTTGCGCCGTTGAGGCAGACGCAGTAATCGACGGCGGCGAGCTCGTCGACAAGCGTTGTGACTTGCTTCCACGGTCGACCGGTCGAAAGAACAACTATGCACCCTCGACTTTTAACTGCTTGTATCGCTTGACGAACCCGATTCGAGAGTGATCCATCCGAACGCAATAGGGTGCCGTCAATGTCGAAGGCCAATAACCCTGGGAGCGAGTTCATGGCTGTGAACCGTAGCTCGGAGCGTGAAGCGGATCACTACGCGTCTAGAGTCCCTCCGTCGACTTTCAAGTCGGAGCCAGTGATATGCCAAGCCGCTTCACTAGCAATAAACGCGACATACCTTCCAATCTCTTCGGGATCAGGTATGCCCCCGGTCAAGTTGGGGATGGAGTTTTCTAATGCCCAGCGTTGAACTTCGTTCCATCCTTGTATGTCGTGCCGGCCCGCACGTTTTTCTAAGGCTGTTCGAACCTCGTCAGTAGCGATGATGCCCGGACTAACCAGGTTCGCAGTAACTCCGGAATTGCGGAGTTCTTTCGCGAGACTGCGCACTACAACTGGTAGCGCGGCTTTTGAGGCGTAGTAGTCAGGGTTGTTTTGGCCTGGTTGTTCGGTACCGACGGTTCCCAGAAAGATGACTCTTCCCCATCCGCGCTCTTTCATGGCAGGAAGTACTCGCTGGGTCAAGCGAACTCCGCTCACCACGTTGATATCCCATGCCTCGTGCCAACGTTCTGCCGGGTCACTCCAGGAGGTGTTGCCTGGTGTCCCATAATTGTTGATCAGAACATCGACTGATCCGCAGGATTTTTCAGTTTGGGAAATTATTGACTCGATCCCTTCCAGTGATGCGAGGCTGCCGTGAACTGCAGTCGCGTTGCCGCCATCGGCACCGATGCGCTCCGCTACTTCGTCTGCCTGACCAGCTTCGTGGCCGTGAACAGCGACTATCGCTCCTTCACTGGCAAAGACGCTCGCTGTGCCAGCTCCAGTTCCGCGATATGAGCCAGAAATCAAGACCACTTTGTCCTTCAATCCAAGGTCCATGAATGCTCCTATTCGTTTATTCGATCAGTTTCGCCGTTGCCGTCGCTACATCGAGTAAGCGATCTTCGTTTCCTTTGTCAACAATTCTGATTCTGCTTGTTACAGATTGGTCATCAACTCTAAGTGGCTCGCCTTCAACCAAGAACGGGCCTGATTTAGCCTGCGCCAAATAATGGACCTCTGCTTGGATACATCGTGTTGGTGCGCCGAAAGTGAGTTGGCCTATGTGAGCGGCCATAGCGTCGACCAATACAGCTACTGCTCCGCCTTGTATGGATCCGAAGGAATTGTGAATCTGGGGGTGATGAGGCAACTCGATAATGGGTTCGTCCGGATGAATCGTGATTTTTAGGTAGTCGTCGAGCATGGGGCGCGAGGTCTCTTCTTCTTGGGCATAGTCGACTATTTGCCCTCTAGCGGTTCCCACACTCGGGTTGTCACTTCGAGCCGGCAAACGTGCGTATGTACAGATTGACCGGCCTACCTCACCGTGCACATCATCGATAGTGGTTTCGGTGACCACATTGTTGCGTCCGATTCGCAGGGGCCGACAATGGGCTTCTACTTGAGCGCCTTCGGCTCGTCTGTTTATGACCGTTCCTAGTTCTAAGGTGGCAACCCAGTCTGGGTCGACCTGCAGGACTCCGTGGTGTCCTGCTACTGAATCAACCAAAGTCGCAACCGCGCCGAGACGCAGCCAGCCCCCCGCATCAACCAAATCTGGGAGGATTGGCATGGTAGCGCTGACATTGCCGTCGTTATCTACCTCATGTCGTAGGCGCAAATGTCTGAGTATGTGATGTTTGGGTGGGTAGGATCGCCGGTTCATTTCAGAGCATTTTGGAGGCTAAGAGTTGTTGAAGTTCACCCCACAACTCGGCTGTGGCTTCAACCAAGGAATCCAGGTCACCTCCGTTTGCGATGATGAACTGAGCCACCGCTCGGCGTTCTTCATCGGAGGCCTGTGATTCGATTCGAACCAGAGCATCTTCAGGTTTTATGCCTCTTTGGTCTTGCAGACGGTTGAGGCGCTCCTGCATGGGAGCTTCAACTACCACCACTACTTCATATGGGTGTTTTGTTTCATATCCGAGGCGGCTTTCGACAAGAACAGCCATGTCGTACACGACTATGGAGTCAGGTTTTTCAATGCCATCTACAGCTTGGTCTAAGAGCTCGTTGATGGCTGGATGAGAGATCTCTTCAAGAGCGGTTAACTGCTCTTCATCACCAAAAACTATCGAGGCTAAAGCTGCCCGATCAATGCTGCCGTCATCAGATGACACAGTGGGTCCGAACCTGTCAATTACTGATGAGACGGCCAAGCCCCCGGGTTCAATTATTTGACGGCCAAGAGCATCAACATCGATGACCTTGGCACCTAAGTCAGATAAGAACCCAGCAACTGTGGACTTACCGACTCCCATTCCACCCGTTAGACCGACAATTAGCATCAACGCGTTGAGGCTATCCGCCAACCCGACCTTCGGGGGCATCAGTTGCTGGTCCCGCGAAGGCTTGCGCAATCTCCATCCACTCGGCTGCAAGATCACCAGTGATTTCTAGCTCTGCTTCTCTTGCCCGGCGCCTCTGGGTTACCACCAAGCAGAATTGGTAAGAGTCAGCTACTACTAGGTCTTCGCAGTCCTCAGGGCCCCAGGTCCAAATTTCACCACTCGGGGAACTAAGTTCCACTCGTACCGGAGTTTCAGGCGGCTGAAGTCCCCTATTGACATAACTCCAACCACGGGTCGTCACCCCGATGTGAGCTACGTGTCGAAGCCGATCAGTTCTCGGGTACTCAGCACCGAAAGTGTCCGCTACATCGTGACTATGGGACCACGTCTCCATCAGTCGAGCTGTAGCGAAAGACAGCGCGCTCATGTCGGGCCCAAACCACGGTATGCGGTCCTTGGGTTCTATAGCTCGAAAAGCTTCGGTCATTCGAGTTCTCTCATCGGCGAACCATTGCCACAGATCAGATCCACTCATAGTGCGCACGTCTAGACCACCGAACGTGTGAAGGTCCCCTTCACCTCGAACCATTCGTTCCTTTGTTTCCTCAAAGCCGATCGGGTCAAGCACCGCAAGACTAGCTGCGACGTCCGCCATCCCTAAGTGGATAATGGTCTCATGGGTATCCCAACCATCGGCTGGGGTCGGCAAACGCCATTCATCCTCGGTTAGTCCCGCTACCACCGCACGCAGCGCGTCGGTTTCAGCGTCTAAGTCATCACATATTCCCCTCATATTGGGGACCCTACACCGCCGAGGGGATCCACTTCTGGTTGATCTAATTTGGCGGCTACCGTAAGCATTAATCGAACACCCTCGGAGAAGCAGTGACACAGCCTATTTGGACGCCAAGTTCAGTTCGTCGCGAGGGTTCCAACCTGTGGACTTTCGCTGACCAAATGGGGGTCTCCCTCGCTAACGGTAGCTACCAAGATTTACATCGTTGGTCAGTTGAGAACCAGTTCACGTTCTGGAGGTCAGTGTGGGAGTTCGCCTCAGGTATCGGCGACTTAGGAGAGATAAGCCATATCGGTGAAGACGGTCCTGAAACTCGTTTCTTTCCAGATGCAAAGTTCAATCTCGCGGAAAATTATTTGAGAAGAACTGGAGACGAGGTTGCTATCGCTTATCGAGGTGAGAACGTCGTCGAACGCTCATTAACTTTTGATGAGCTAAGAATTTCAGTTGCTCGTGTCCAACAAGCCCTGCAATCTGAAGGTGTTCAACAAGGTGATCGAATAGCGACATTGTTGCCGAATGGACCGGAAGCAGTCGTCTTCTTTTTGGCTGCTGCCAGTCTCGGCGCAATTTATTCTTCGACAAGTCCCGATTTCGGTTCAGCGGGGGTTCTGGATCGTTTCGGTCAGATTGAGCCAAAGATATTGGTGGCAACTGATAGTTACTCATATGCCGGTGTCCGTCACGATGTCACCGCAAAGGTCGCCCAAATCGCCGACCAACTTTCGTCACTCAAGCGCGTAGTGATGGTTACTTATGATGATCAACCCCTCAAGGCCGAATTTCCGCTATCTATCGGCTTAGATGACTGGCTGGCGAATACTGAACCTCGGGAACCCGAGTTCATCCGATTGAGTTTCGATCAGCCGATCTATGTGTTGTATTCGTCAGGGACCACGGGGAAACCGAAGTGCATTGTTCACAAAGCTGGCGGAGTGTTACTTAAACATTGGTCTGAACATCTGTTGCACTGCGACCTCAAATCCGGCGATCGGCTCATGTACTTCACTACTACCGGGTGGATGATGTGGAACTGGCTGGTTGGAGGTCTCGCTTCTGGAGTCTCATTGATTCTTTACGATGGCTCACCGTTCCATCCGCAGCCATCCCGGCTTTTCGACCTTGCCGACGAGTTGCAACCACGTTTGTTTGGGGTAAGCGCAAAATTCATCGAAGCCGCTATGAAAGAAGGACTGAGGCCTCGCGACACCCACGATCTTTCAAGTATCGACACCATTACATCGACTGGTTCCCCTTTGGCTCCCGAAGGGTTTGATTGGGTGTATGACGCTGTGAAACCCGATGTTCATCTTGCCTCGTTTTCGGGAGGAACAGATATCTGCGGGTGCTTCGTGATTGGGGACCCCACCAGTCCGGTCTTCCAGGGAGAGATTCAAGCGCCCGCACTTGGTCTGGATGTCGCTGTATTCGACGACCTCGGAAGCCGCCTGTCAGCTGGCGCACAAGGAGAACTTGTTTGCTGTAACTCCTTCCCGTCGATGCCATTGGAATTTTGGGATGATCCCGACGGAGCTAAATATCACGACGCGTATTTCGGACGCTTTGACGGCGTTTGGCATCACGGTGATTTCGCCGAATGGACATCCCAGGGGGGAATGATTATTTCCGGTCGGTCTGATGCGACCCTGAATCCTGGAGGGATCCGCATCGGCACCGCTGAAATCTACCGCCAGGTTGATGCCATTGACGAAGTACTTGAAAGCATTGTTGTCGGGCAACAATGGCAGTCAGATACCCGAGTGGTTCTTTTCGTTCGCCTCCGCGACGGGCTGGTCCTTGACAATGACTTAACTCAAAAGATCAGAAATCAAGTTCGGGAAGGCGCATCCCCTCGACATGTGCCAGCGGTTGTCGCCCAGGTACCTTCAATTCCCAGAACTCGTAGCGGAAAACTGGTGGAGTTAGCCGTGAGGGACGCCATTCACGGGAAAACGATCAAGAATGTCGAAGCGATTGATGACCCCCAAGCATTGGAGTATTTCCGCGATCATCCCAAATTGGCAGATAGTTAGTTGTTGGTCACTTTCTATGACGCCAGGCTCTATTCAGTGGCATCCTGAACAGATGCGCCGTGGGACGGCGGAATACCTCACAGAATCGACGCTCGGGTGACGGCACAGAACCACAAAGGCAGAGGCATACCAGCTGCTGCTATCGCAATGGTTGGTTGGGCAGCTTCGGGTGTAATCGCAAAAGGCATAACAGAGCTCGGAGCACTCGCCGTTGTTTTTTGGCGAATGTGGATTTATGCGTTGATCGTGCTGTTGTTCTTAAAGCTTCGGGGAACCCCACTTCGGAAAGAATCACTAAAGTTTTCGTGGCGTGGCGGAGTCTCTTTAGGCGCGGACATAATGCTTTTTTTTTCGGCGCTGCGTTTGACCACGGTTGCGAACGCAACAGTAATCGGATCGTGTCAACCGTTGATCATGTTACTGATCGCAGGTCGCCTATTCGGCGAACGACCTAAACGCCACCACTGGGGACTTGCTCTGGTAGCCATGTGCGGTGTCGCGATAGTGATGTTCGGCTCTACAGGGGTTGAAGGCTGGAGCCCCAAGGGTGACTTACTGTCCATAGCAACTGTGGCAGCGTGGACCGGATATTTCGTCTTTTCCAAACTCAGCAGCCGACACATCGAGTCGTCGCAATACACAGGAGCGACTGCCCTTATCTGTGCTCTTTTCGCGACCCCATTTGCTTTAGCTTCAGGCCAAGTTTTCGATATGCCATCAGGCAACGCTTGGATCTGGTTGATCATCTTGTCGATAGGGCCGGGTTTTACCTCTCACATGTTGATGAACTGGTCGCTCAGCAAAATTCCAGCGTGGCTAGGTTCCACGCTGACACTTGCTATTCCGGTCACCGCAACGGTTATGGCCTGGATATTTCTCGGAGAGGAAGTTGTAGCTCTTCAATTCGTGGGTATGGCAATCGTCCTGGCCGCCTTGGGTGTCATTGTTCTTGGCCAATCGGCGACAGATGACGAGCAAAAGTTGTAAACGTCATCGGCCTTTCCATTCTGGTCTCCGTTTCTCCGCGAAGGCACGCGGCCCTTCGCGAGCATCATCGCTTTCCATCATCGCTCGAACGGCTGGATAGTCACCGTAGAAAGCTTCACCTAACGGCCGATCGAGTCCTCTCATCGCCGCTTGTTTTGTAGCTTGCAGAGACAGCGGCGCACCGAGCATGATCTCATCGATAAGGGTGTCTACGGCCTGGTCAAGTTCAGAATACGGGACGACCTGGTTAATAATGCCAATCTCAACCGCTCGTATGGCAGTCATTGATTTGCCAGTGAGTAGATATTCCATTGCCAATTTCAAAGGAACTTGTCTTGGAAGCCGATGCACACCACCTCCGCCCGCATAGATGCCTCTTCTTGGTTCTGGAAGACCAAATTCAACGTGATCAGCAGCGATCACAAGGTCGCACGCCATCGCAACCTCAAATCCACCTCCTAGAGCTACGCCGTTCACTTTGGCAATGAGGGGCTTCGGGTAGTCGAATCGTTCGATCAGTTTGACAACCGTCTTCATAAGATCGTCGTCAGCCCGTTTTTCTTCTTGTGATGCGTGCTGTATCCGAGAGAGGTACTTCAAGTCCCGCCCAGCGCAGAAGGCTTTGTCGCCCATGCCGGTCACAACCACAATCCACACGTCATCATCACTAGCGGCATGATCAAGCAGATCACTCCACTCTTTGTGCGCTGGAGTGTTAATCGCGTTTCTTACCTCTGGGCGATTGATGGTTATCTGCGCGACGTGAGGTCGAGTCGTTTCATAAAGGAAATATTCGGGGGTCCAGTCGAGTTGTTCCATGCGCTGATGGTAGGCAGAGAAGCACGAAGACGTCGGACATGATGGACTACGGGAATGAACAGTGATGAAACACGAGCCCTTATCAAGCGATACTACGAGGCTTTAACCCGCGGCGACCGAGAAGAAATTAAGGCTTGCCTAAGTAGCGACGTAGTCTGGCAGCTGCCAATTACGGCCGGAGAAGCCGGAGCTGGAGGGTCAGATCAAACCGGCATCGTAAGAGGCAAAGAAGCCGTAGCCGAAGAATTGGGTGGCCGAACTATCAAAGACACATTCGACATCTCTCAACCATTCGGTTTGGAGATCCGCAGCATGATCGTAGACAACGGCTCTGCGGCGGTTCAGCAAAGGCTGACTGCGACAACCAGGGCCAACGGGCAGCTTTACGACAACCAATATTGCTGGGTGTACTCATGCGCTGAAGGTCAGATAACTCGCATGGAGGAATACACCGACACCCTCTATGCGGCGCGAACCATGGGATGGGACTTGAAAGGCACTGAACAATGATCGAAGAACACGTGGTAATTGAGACACCTGAGGGTGATATGTCAACGTTCATCGTGCGACCGCAGTCTGATGACCCCTGTCCAACAATTTTGTTTTTGATGGATGCGCCCGGTAAGCGAGAAGAGCTTCACGACATGGCTAGACGTATCGCCGCGACAGGCTATTACGTGATGCTCCCGAACCTGTATTACCGAGATATTCCTTCCTTTACTGTGCATCGCGAGGACCCGCTCAGCGCCCGATACATGGCACAACTTATGGCCAATCTGAGCAACTCAATGGTGGCTCGCGATGCTTCCAAACTGGTTGACTATGCAGCACGTGACGCCGCCGCCAACGAAAATCTGGTTGGAGTAACCGGGTACTGCATGAGTGGCCCATTTGCGTTATGGCTTGCCGCAGAGTACCCAGACATGGTCAAGGCAACCGCGTCAATTCATGGGGTGCGTTTAGCCATCGATACCGAAGACTCTCCACATAAACGAGCAAAAGAGATAGAGGCGGAGGTTTTGGTCATGGCTGCCGAATTCGATGACTGGGTTGATCGGCCTCATTTTGATCGCCTGGTAACTGCATTCGAAGACGCCGCCACCAACTACAACGCCGAATGGATCGACGGCGTCCACCACGGTTTTGTCTTTCCGCAACGCGCAAAATACGACCAAGTGGCATCCGAGCGGCACTGGGAGTTGTTGCACTCTTTATTTGAGCGCAACTTAAAGTCGAACACATGACTGTTCTCCCAGCATCGTGTAGTCGAGTAGCCGTTCCAGATCCACCTGAGGTGTCAGCTGCCAACCCCGTTCACGACGAAAACGCCACCGGTTACGGCTACGCCGGAGGGATCGTTGCCGGAATTCATACCTATGGTTGGATGATCCCAGCAATTCTCGAATCAGTCGGCAAGTCATGGTTATCTCATGGCTGGTGTGACTTTCAGTTGCCGAGACCGGTCTACGCCGGTGACGAACTCGTCACAGAGGTAGTGCCTTCTTCGAACAACTCTGATGTGGGGTTTATCACCCAAAAAGTCGCCGCCGATGGAAGAATCACTATTCAAGGAACGATCGGGTTAGGGGATGCACCATGGAAAGACGAATTCTCTTTACCAAGCGATCGGACAGCTGTTCCTGAGGCCCAGGAGCAACCCTTTCTAGGACTGAACGAGATCCCGGCAGATCTCGATTATCCAGCGATGTCGGTACCTCTAAGAGCAGAGGATGCGAGAACTTGGATGCGGGAAAGGATTCATGACAACGACGCAATGTGGAGCGACGGAGATCAACCTGTAACCCACCCTTCGTGGTTATTGGGTCAAATGACCCCACTCATAAGGCACTCATACCGGATGCCCGCGGGTGTCCACGCATCTGGCCGGGTTCAACATCTGCATGCTTTCCGAGCCAATGGTGATGTGACCGTGGCCGGAAGGTGGGGTGCTGTCGAGGTTAAAAAAGGAAAACCTTGGTCGACAACGGACGCGGTGTTCATCGACGCCCACGGGACAGAAGTTGCGCTCGTTCGACAGGTAGCTGTGATCCTCCCCAGACTTACTGAGAAGTGAGCAGGAACAACAGGGCGTAGATGTTGTAGAACGGGCATGGAAAACCGTCTCTTGAGAGGGATCAGATGCCTGTAGAAAAGCTGCTCATCGCCAATCGCGGCGAGATCGCAATACGAATAGCTCGAGCCGCTGAGGAACTTGGCATTCCGAGCGTGGCAATATACAGCACCGATGATCATTCTTCGTTGCACACGCAAATGGCTTCAGAATCACATGGATTGGAAGGGTCTGGAGTAGCCGCTTACCTGAATATTGAGCACATTGTTGATACTGCGATAGCTACTGGATGCGATGCAGTGCACCCTGGCTACGGATTCCTCGCCGAGAACGCCGACTTCGCTGCCGCTTTGGAAAACGCAGAACTCACTTTCGTGGGTCCATCAGCACGCCAATTGGCGTTGTTCGGCGACAAAGTTTCAGCTCGAGAACTTGCAGCCCAACTAGAAGTTCCACTGGTTCCGGCTACAGCTGGTTCGGCCAGCGTGGAGGACGTTGAGGCTTTCTTAGAAGAACATAAAGCGATCATGATCAAGGCCGTCGCCGGCGGCGGCGGCAGAGGCATGCGCGAGGTTCGTCTGGGCGACGATGTGGCAACACTTTTTGAGCGATGCCAAAGCGAGGCGCTATCTGCTTTCGGGGTCGGTGATGTCTACGCCGAACGGCTCATAGAAAATGCTCGACATATAGAAGTGCAGATCATCGGAGATGGCGCCAACATCGCTCATGTAGGTGAACGAGAGTGCACGCTTCAACGACAGAACCAAAAAATCGTAGAGATCGCACCTTCTCCTTCTATTGACGCTTCTCTTCGTACCTTGTTGACCAAAGCAGCTACGAAGATGGCGTCCGAGGTTGATTACCGAAGTCTCGGAACTTGGGAGTTTCTGGTCGATGCAAACGACTTTTCTACCGTTGCCTTTATTGAGACGAACGCTCGGCTTCAGGTGGAACACACCGTTACTGAGGAGATCACAGGAATCGATTTGGTTCGTAGCCAATTGGCGATAGCTGGAGGGTCCTCCCTCGCTGATTTGAATCTTCAACAAGAAGAACTGCCTTCCGCTCGCGGGTTCGCAATCCAATGCAGAGTGAATACTGAAACCATGACGGAAGAAGGCCTAGCGCGACCTGGTGGCGGAACTATGTCAGCCTACGAACCACCTAGTGGGCCTGGGATCAGGGTGGACTCTTACGGGTACCAGGGCTATGCGACCAACCCCAACTTCGATTCATTGATCGCGAAAGTGATCGGTTACTCCCCCACTAGCAACTACGAGGATGCCGTCCGAAGGACAAAACGGGCGTTGAGGGAATTCCGTATCGAGGGAGTTCCTACCAACATCACGTACTTGCTTGCTTTACTCGATCAACCAGCGGTGCAATCCAACCAAGTTACGACTCGCTTTATCACCGACTTCGCTTCAGAACTTGCTGAGGCGGCAAAGCATATTTCATTAAAAAGCGCTCCCGAAGCGCAACCGACTGCGGCAACAATCTCTCTGGCGGGCGCGCAAGTAAGCGACGACCCCTTAGCTGTTCTCCAGCACGGCGATATCGACGGCAGGGAGATTCCAGCAGCGGCGGACAATGACCACAATGCGGGCGCAGCGAGCGTCGAAGGGACACGAGCAGTGGACGCTCCCTTGCAGGGAACAATAATCTCTATTGACGTGGCTGTAGGCGACGAAGTCGCTGAAGGTCAGCCTGTCGCAGTGATGGAAGCGATGAAAATGGAGCACGTCATCGCTTCCACAGTGACTGGAATTGTTCATTCTCTTGGGGTGGCCCAAGGCGACACCATCTACGAGGGACATCCGCTGCTGTACATTGAGGAAGCCGATGTGGAAATTGAGAGAGGCGAAACTGAATCTCAGATCGACCTCGATTTCATCAGGCCCGATTTGCAAGAGGTTTTTGATCGCCACCACAAGGGCACGGACGAAGCTAAGCCTGTAGCGGTTGAGAAACGGCACGGGCGAGGGCATCGCACAGCAAGAGAAAACCTTTCGATGCTGGTAGATGAGGGCACTTTCGTCGAGTACGGGCCACTAATGGTCGCTGCTCAAAGAAGACGCAGAAGCCTGGAGGACCTCATCGACAACACACAAGGTGACGGTATGGTCGCCGGAATCGGCAGTGTGAATGGCGACTTGTTTGATGAAGCAACGGCTCAAACAATGGTGATGTCCTACGACTACATGGTTTTGGCCGGCACTCAGGGTCTACAAAATCATCGCAAGAAGGATCGACTTTTTGAAATTGCTGAACACAACAAACTTCCCACCGTGTTGCTTGCCGAAGGTGGGGGCGGGCGACCGGGTGATACCGACACCATGGGCGGCGCCGGACTGGACTGCTGGGCGTTCACTTTCTTTGCAAGACTCTCCGGGTTGGTTCCATTAGTAGGGGTGACAAACGGACGCTGCTTTGCCGGGAACGCCGTCCTGCTCGGCTGCTGCGATGTGATCATCGCTACTGAAGGGTCGAATATCGGAATTGGGGGCCCAGCGATGATCGAGGGTGGCGGTCTCGGCGTGTTTCGTCCAGAAGAAGTAGGTCCCGTCGATGTGCAATACCCAAACGGTGTTATCGACATCTTGGTCAAAGACGAAGAGGAAGCTATGGAGACGGCTAAACACTACCTGTCGTACTTCCAGGGACCGGTTGATGACTGGGAGGCCCCCGATCAGCGACTGTTGAGGCATGTTGTACCGGAGAATCGTCTCCGCGCTTATGACGTGCGCGAGGTAATCGAGACTATGTGCGATATCGACTCAGTCCTGGAACTCCGAAAGGGGTGGGGACCTGGTTGCGTGACGGCTCTAGCACGTGTTGAGGGTCACCCAATTGGGATAATTGCTAACAACAACCATCATTTGGGTGGAGCGATTGACGCCGACGTTGGAGATAAGGGCAGCAGATTTATGCAACTGTGCGACGCCCACGATATCCCGCTGGTCTTTTTGTGCGACACCCCCGGGATCATGGTTGGACCTCAAGCTGAATATGAGGCCACGGTTCGCCACGCTGGCAGGATGTTCGTGACTTCCGCCAGCGTGACTGTGCCTTTCATGACGGTGGTACTGCGCAAGGGATACGGTCTCGGAGCCCAAGCAATGGCCGGAGGCAGTTTCAAGGCGCCGGTCTTTTGCGTTTCGTGGCCCACGGGCGAGTTCGGAGGAATGGGTCTTGAGGGGTTTGTTAAACTTGGGTACCGCAAAGAACTCGAGTCGATAGAAGACCCTGAGGAACGAATCGCCTACTACGAAGAGATGGTGGCGAAACTATACGAAAACGGCAAGGCAGTCAGCACCGCGACGTTCTTCGAGTTAGATGACGTTATTGATCCTGCGGAAACACGCACCTGGATTTCCATGGCATTGAAATCGGCTCCAGAGCCGGTGGCTAGGCACGGGAAGAAACGTCCAATGGTTGACACGTGGTAACTGTGTAATCCTCTTTCGCCGCTTGCGACTCGAGGGTCGAGTTTGCTATTCGAGTAACTCAGCTACTGCAAGTTCAGCTATTCGGTCAGCGTCATACCCAAGGCACTCGGTGAGTATCTCAAATGTGTGCTCGCCAAACGTTGGACCCGAATGAGTTATTTGGGCGGGGGTTCGCGACATATGGAACCGGGTTCCATCAACGAAGAATGGTTCATGAGTCGCGTGTATAACTTCTTCAAATAAACCTCGATGCATCATCTGAGGGTCGACACTCAGTTCGGGCGAATTTTGAACTATGTGGGCTGGGACGCCTAAAGCCTGGAGTCTTTCCATTAGTTCGACTCCGTCGGCTTGCGCTGTCCAGGAGGAGATAAGTGAATCAAGTTCGTCGTGCCGATTGTGACGTTCGTCTAATGGCAGGTCCGCTAAGTCATCCCGCTTTATTTCTTTCGCCAACTGCGCCCACTGGTCGTCGTCTTTGCAGCTAATAGCAATCCAACTGTCTTGCCCTGACGTGGGATACCCGCCTTGGGGGGCGAACACCCGATCCCTATTTCCGTTTCTTTCCCAGATGTTCCCATTGATGGAGTATTCAAGAAGGGCAGGCGACATTAAATGCAGAGCCGATTCAGCTTGGGATAGATCGATGTACTGACCTTGACCTGTTCGCCTTTTATGTTCCAAAGCACCCATGACAGATGCGACAAGCCAGCGGGGGGCTGTGTAGTCGGTGTAAGCACTGAAAGGTCCACACGGCGCTCGGTCGGTCCATCCAACTGGATAGAAGAAACCCGAAATTGCGGCGGCCATTGTGCCGAATCCAGCCAGCATTGCCAACGGTCCAGTCTGGCCCATGAGACAGCTCGATGCCATGATTACTTCTGGCTTTCGTTTTGCTACTTGGGCGTAGTCGAGACCCCAAGATGCCATGGCTTTGGGGGAAAAGGACTCCAGAATAACGTCCGCCCAGTCGATGAGATCCCAGACCACGTCGATTGCTTCTGGCTTGGAAAGATCCAACGCAAGACCGCGTTTACCGGCGTTCATGTTGTGGAAAATGCCTGACTTGTCAGGATCCGCTTCGCCGCCGGGGAAAGGTTCCAGGGTTCGGACAGCGTCAATTTTGTTTGCAGACTCGACGCGAATGATTTCCGCCCCGTAATCAGCCAACACCCGGGAAGCTGCCGGACCCGCCATAGCCCACATCAAGTCCAGTACTTTGACGCCTTTAAGCGGGAGGTCTTTGGAAGCGACAGGTTCTTTAATCGCAACGGAAGGAGAGCGTTGCGGTTCGTTCAGTATTTCGTCCGTGTGTTCTCCGAGCTTGGGTGGCGGGCTCAACTGCTGTAGCGGCGTGACATCGAATTTGGCGAACGCTCCTGGATAGTCAACGACCGTGCCATCTTCATGTTCAACGCTTTCCCAGTACCCGCGAAAATCGAGTTGTTCGCTATTCACTACCTCTTCGGTAGTAGTAATCGGCGTAATCAAGAGGCGTCTTTTCATAGCAGCCTCGAGCAACTCCGCTTTGGTCTTGGTAGCGAAGAAATCGCCGAGTACTGCTTTCACCCTTTCGTATTCCTCTGTTGGTTCTCGACCATCGAGGAGCATCATGGCGTAGTCAAGCCAGTCCTTGTCTCGGGTCGCTTCATCACAAAATCCTTCTTCATGGACCCAATTCATCAAGTTTTGAGTGAAGTAAGAAAACGCTGCACCGAACAAGAAACTTACTGACGCGTAGCCATCTAGGCACGGCCACATAAGTTGGACGCGTGTGCTTCCCAGATAAGCGCCGCCTGCGACACGGGTCGGCACCGATGCGTTCAACGGCGTTGCTAGAGACATCGATTGGGTGCACTGGTTCATTGAGTGTTGGGCAGAAATATCGATGTGCTGTCCCAGCCCGGAAGTTGTTTGCCGTTCAAATAAGGCGATCAGAGCAGCTCCTGCGGCCTCAGAAGCGGCGTTGCCAAATGCTTGAGGCATGGTGCCACCCGCTCGTAACGGGGCTCTGTCTTCGTCGCCTGTCAGTACCATGTTGCCGGCGGCAGCTTGGATCGTTAAATCGCTATACGCCCAACCAGCTTTTGGCCCATCGGTGCCATGGGGAGTTATCGACACGTTGATCAGGTACGAATTAAGTTCTGCGATTTGTTCGCGTCCAAGACCCATCGAGTCCATAACCCCATGATCAAAAGATTCGAAGAGAATGTCGGAGCTGCTAATTAACGCTTTGAGGTTGTTGAGATCTTCCTCAGTAGCTAAATCCAGCACCACACTTTTCTTGCCCCTGTTATATGCCCAATGGTGCAGGGAGTGCTCGCCATCATTTACATCGTCGGCGAAGGGACCCAGTTGTCGAGCGCTCGACCCCGATGGCGGTTCGATAGCTATGACCTCTGCTCCCATTTGCGCCAGAATGAAGGCGGCTAGATGGCCGCGTTCGTCGGTCAGATCCAAAACTCTGTATTCGCTGAGCATCAATCCCCCACTTGAACTGCAATTGGTTGCCTGCGACCATAGCCCCACTCAAGCAACCATTCTGACTACGGTGCTGATATGGCTTTACCTCCACATCGCGTTGACTACCTGCCAATGGCGGATCGTCCGAGTATTGCCTGGCCCAATGGGGCCAGGGTTGCTCTGTGGATAGCTCCAAATGTTGAACACTACGAGTATTTGCCGCCTCGGGACCCAGCAAGAAATCCGTGGCCTAGATCACCACATCCAGATGTGCAGGGCTATTCACATAGGGATTACGGGAACCGAGTCGGCTTCTGGCGAATGTTAGACGTACTTGACCAATATGACGTGACCTGCACTGCTTCCACCAACCTGGCAGTTTTTGAGCACTATCCAGATATCGGCAAAGCGATGGCAGATCGTGGTTGGGAGATCATGAGCCACGGCATTTACAACACAAGATATTTGTCGTCTCTAAGTGAGAAAGAAGAGCGGGACTTTTATGTTGATTGCGTCGAAACGCTTCGACGGCACACCGGTCAACAACTTCGCGGCATGTTGGGTCCCGCTGTGAGCAACACGATTCGCACCCCTGATCTGATGTCAGATGCAGGTCTTACCTACCACGCCGATTGGCTCCACGATGACCAGCCCATACCCATCCGAGTAGAAAAAGGTCGTCTCGTTTCAGTTCCTTACAGCATCGAGCTAAACGATGTTCCCGTATTTCTGAATCATTACGACACCGAAGACTTTGTCGCAATGGTCAAAGCGCAGTTCGACACTCTCTACGCAGAGGGGGCTACCTCGGGAAGGGTGATGGCCTTGGCACTTCATCCCTACTTGATGGGGATGCCGCACAGAATCGAAGGCTTAGAAGAGATCTTGGATTATTTGTTGGGGCACGACCTTGTGTGGCAAACAACAGCATCGGAGATAGCGGAATATTTCCTAGATCACCACTACGACGACTTTGTCGCACATGCCGCATCGATCAACGAGGCGACAGATGCCCGCTGACCGTTCACTGGGCATGGATCACCCTCATTATGAGTATTCATCTCTGCCTCAAAGAACCGAACTGAGTTGGCCTACCGGAGATCCTCTCGCCTTAGGGGCATTGGTGTTACTGGAACACTACGAATGGGAGCCCCCTTCTGATGCGTACAGTTTGCGCAACCCAAGCGGTGGTTTATTCAAACTGCCAGCGCCGGACTATCTTCAACTAACGCATCGCGAATATGGTCATCGCGTCGGAATCTTCCGACTGCTCGACACCTTGGAACGGCACGAGGTTCCAGTAACGGTCGCAGTCGACAAACTCACAGCTATGCACTACCCATGGCTCGTCGACCATCTGCAAAGTCGCTCATGTGAGCTCATAGGACATGGAGTAGCCGCAAGCCAGCTAATCACTTCGAAAATGACCGAAGAGGTCGAAGTCGAAATGATCGAAGAATCATTGAGCTATTTGGAGCGCGTCTCTGGTCAACGTCCGCGAGGATGGTTTTCTCCCGAAGGAGTTGAGTCAAGTCGAACACCCACTCTGTTAGCAGCAGCCGGGGTGCATTACGTGTGTGATTGGCCCAACGATGAGCAGCCCTACCAGATGACTACCCCAAGCGGTGAGCTAGTTTCTTTGCCCCTCTTCTTAGAAGTTGACGACGAGTTCGCTCTATGGCGACGCAGAGCAAGTCTTGGCAGTTGGGAGAAAATGATCGTTTCCGCTGCGCACCGCATGCATGCAGATGGCCAAACATCTGCTCGTCACCTCATGCTAACTCTTCGACCTTGGCTCACAGGACAACCATTCCGAATCGGGGCCCTCAACCGAGCACTCTCATCTATTGCGAAACTTCAAAGCGTCTGGACAGCACGAGGCAGCGAAATTGTTGACGCGTTCAAAGCAGTCGCTAACTCCGATTAGCGACGCCACGCTCCCGGTATAGGTTGAGCTAAACCGAGGTGATCTCTCAAGGTATTACCCGCATATTCAGTGCGGAAAAGCCCTCGTCGTTGGAGTTCCGGCACAACCAGATCGACGAAATCTTCGAAAGCGCCAGGCATGTGGGTGCCCGCAATCACAAAACCATCACAGGCGGGAGTGGTGAACCATTCCTCAAAATAGTCAGCTAACTCGGTTGGGCCCCCCACCACCGGATGAGCCAATCGACCCCGGCCCGATACATCAACGAAATCTCTAAGAGTGGGGGTGTTGTTTCCGGTGACCTCAATTACCTGATTTCGAATTCCTTGGATCCCCGTCATGGCAGCTACGTCTTCTGCCGATAGTGGCTCGTCAAGTTCTTTGCCAGAAAAGTCGAAGTTCAAGCCCTCCGAAAGCAAAGAAAGGTCATCAATAAGGTTGGGAAGTTGATCGTAAGCCGCCCGCTTGTCCTCCGCTTCTGACATAGTTCGACCAACCACAGGAAAAGTAAGGTTCGCGATTTTTACTCCGTGCGGGTCCCGACCCGCCGCTTCTACCGCCGCTTTAACCTTGACGTAGTTTTCGCTTGCGCGTGAAAGGTTGGGGTTGGACATAAAGAGAAGTTCACCCCATCTGGCTGCGAACTCAACCCCGCGACCGCTTTGGCCCGCTTGGATAACGACTGGATGACCTTGAGGCGTTCGCGGCACCGTAAATGGGCCCCGCGAGCTGTAGTGATTCCCAGCATGGTCCAAGCGGTGAACTTTGTCTCCTATCGCGTACACACCTGTTGTTCGGTCAGCAACAACAGCGTCTGCTTCCCAGGTGTCCCAATGCCCATGCACGACTTCCATAAATTCGTCTGCCCGGTCATACCGAACGTCATGAGCCGGAGCTTCAGGCAAACCCATATTCAGCGCTTCGTTATCGTTGACCGAAGTAACTACATTCCAGGCTGCTCGCCCACCGGTCATATGGTCAAGCGTCGCGAACACTCGCGCTATATGAAATGGCGGGAAATAGGTAGTTGAGTAGGTAGCTCCTAACCCCAATTTCTGGGTGGCCATTCCCATCGTGGTCAACACAGTCACCGCATCTAACTTCACGCACCTAATTCCGTGTTCGACTGTATGACGATGATCCCCACCGTACATGTCAGGCATTGCCAAACGATCGTCGAAGAAACCCAAGTCAAAAAGCCCTCGTTCTAGGACCTTTGCTATGTGCTGATAGAAACCAGCATCGGTCACGTCGTGTCGCGCTTCAGGGTGACGCCAGGCAGCAGGAATCGTGGTGCAATTCTGTGCTTGAAGAAATCCGATTAACGCTATCTGGCGCGGCGGTGAGTTCACGAGAGTCGAGATTTAACTAGTTCCGCTATGAGCCGCCCCTCTGCTTTGCCCGCTACTTCAGCGTTGATGGCTTTCATTGCTTGACCCATATCAGCCATTGTCGCGAAGCCGCCTTCAGTCAGTATCCGCTCAATAATCTCAGCTAACGCATCTGGATCTAACTGCTCAGGCAAGTAAGAGTCAAGGATTTTTAATTCTGCTCGTTCATCAGCCGCCTTTTCGGTTCTGCCACCCTGGTCGAAAGCTTCGGCGGCCTCAACTCGTCGTTTCGCCTGAGCCGCAATTACTTTCTCTACCTGCTCGTCGTCCAAGGTGGTAGCCGAAGCACCGGCAACCTCAGCTTCTTGCACTGCTGCTACGACAGACCTCAGAGTAGAGATCACCAATTTGTCTTTCGATCTCATGGCCGCTGTGAGGTCGGCGCGAATTTGCTCTAACAGGCCCATGTGCCTGTGGGATGTCGTTCAACGAGATCAGAAGGGATTGCGTCGCTTTGATGGTTGATCGCTAATTCAGTAGAGGGCTCTCCCGCAATTCTCGTGTGCCACATGCGGCGCGGTTCGGTCATATCAAACGGTGTGCCTCGATGTTGCAACCTTCGGTTATCCCACAGAACGGCATCACCTACGCTCCACTTATGGTGATAAGTCCGGGGAGCCTGGCAGGCCCAATCGTTCAAGTCGTCCAGCAGTTTCGTGGATTCCTCCTGATCCATCCCAACGATGTCGTGAGCGTGACGCCCAATCAACAGATTGGGTCGGCCGGTAACGGGGTGAACCTTAACGAGAGGACGCAGTGAGACTTCCATATCGTGATAGCCGTAAAGGTTGTAGGTGCCATCGTCGTTTGCTTCATCGGGCAAGTTTCCGGCTCGACCTTGGCTGTAATACAAAGAGTGGTACGCACTGAGATTCGAAATTCGATCGCGAGTTTCAGGGTCAAGTTCGTCGTATGCGGCCCTCATGTCTGCCCATCCGGTGGCTGCACCACTGGAAGGCACAATTTCCGCGGTGAATACGGCGCCTTTGGCCTGCACCGGCATGTAGGTGCTGTCATGGTGCCACCCCTCATTGCCGCGAAGCGACTTCACCACTTCGTCACCATCCTGATGGTGAACTTTGCCGTCTTTGCCAATGTTGGAAAGAGCTGCTCGCGGGAATTCCAGATCGCCGAAACTTTTCGCAAAGTTATCTTGGCCTTCGGGACTCAAAAACGCTTCGGGGAAAATAAGTAATGCCCGCTCTATCCAAAGCTCATATAGATCATTCCACTCTGCGTCGCTAAGAGTTTCAAGGTCAAGGTCCGTGACCACTGAACCAAAGGTGACCCCTTCGAGATGCTCAACTTTCATAGTCTCACGTGTCCTTATGCCGAGGCTTACGTAAATCGTAGCGACCGTAAGGCAAGCATTGCTGCGCTTCGCCTCTACTTCGCGACTGGGAGTTGAAGAATCGCCTAACGGCTAGTGTTTGCCGGACCTGCAGAAAGGCCCATTTCGATGATTTTTCATATCACCCATCATCACGACGAAAAAACTTGCCCGGCTCACGATCCAGAAACGGTCGCTGCGACCTTCGCTCAAATATTGCCTGCGTTACAAGAAGAGGGAGTGACTGTTCACGGCGCTTGGGTTGACCCTCCCGGACACGACTTTTTCTTTGTGGTGGAAACAGATAGCTATGACGCTCTAGTAAACGGACTTATGCCTGCAGTTCCGCATGGGACCGCCGCAATCCAGCCCGTTGATGATCTGAAAGCTCGGATGGAAAAGCATCTGGCTGACGGTTGATTGAAGTGAAAACTCCCGGATCAGCTGCAGTAATCGCCAACGGTACGATTAGAAGAGGGCCACATGGGCAACGAAGTTAGCTTCGACTCTTTGTTACGTGATCGTTTAAGTGGCAACCTGCAAAAACATCAGTTACGTGAGCACCAAGATAAGCGTCTCACCCAAGCAGCAGTGTGCGTAGTTGTTCTTGATAGTGATGCGACTCTTCACGGTGAGGACCCATTGTCGGAAACCGCTACGGCTGCTGATCGGAAACAGCTGCTAGCTGATATCCCAGGGCTACCAACTGATAATGATCTATCTGGAACGGTTGAGGGAACAGCGGGCGGAGCAGCAGTTCTGTTGACACGAAGAACGTCGAAACTCAAAGATCATCCTGGACAGTGGGCGTTACCTGGAGGGCGGGTCGATGCAGACGAATCAGCTTTTGAAGCAGCTGTTCGCGAAGCCGAAGAAGAGGTGGGACTGCGTCTATCTTCTGAGAACCTTCTAGGACGCTTGGATGATTACCCGACACGTTCTGGCTACGTGATTAGTCCCTTCGTATTTTGGGTAGGCGGCGATCTTGAACCGATAGCAAACCCCAACGAGGTGGCATCAATCCATCGGATTTCGATTCGAGAACTCACGAGGTCTGATTCTCCTCGGTTTGTTTCGATTCCTGAAAGCAATCGTCCGGTAGTGCAACTCCCAATTGGCGGTGATCTGATTCACGCCCCTACCGGAGCTGTTTTATACCAATTTCGAGCTGTTGCATTTGACGGCGACAACGTGAGGGTCGATGAGCTTGAACAACCTGTCTTTGCTTGGCGATAGCACAGGGGTTAAGCAGTTAGCCGTGCACCGATATTGATGAATCAGGGTTTATGGTTCGCGTCCGACGGAAATTACCCATGTCGATAGACAACGAAGTGTGAGGGCCTGCGTTTTTAACCGATGCGCAGTGGTTTACCTATGTTTCCGCTAAGCACTTCCGGCTCTGTATTAGTGATATGAACATCGTCTTCAATACGGATGCCACCAAACCCTCGTAGGGCGTCTACCTCTGACCAAACAACCTCGTGTGTGAATTGGTCCCGCAGGGCGGGGTCTCCGAGAAGTGCATCGATGAAATACACCCCTGGTTCCACGCTTGTGATCATTCCTGCTTCGAGCGTTCGATCCGTTCGAAGATATCTTGACTGTGGATGAGAACTTGGCTCACGCCCAGAGGGGTATCCCCCTGCGTCGTGGACGGTGAGACCAATGAGATGGCCCAAACCGTGGGGGTAGAACAAAGCAACGGCTCCTGAAGCGACCAACTCGTCGACTTCACCCCGCAGCAAACCGAGTTCCAACAAACCCGAGCCGATCACTCGTGCGGAATCCAGATGAATTTCGCGCCATTCCTGACCAGGTCGACAGCGGTCAATCGCTAGTTCCTGTGCACTTAGAATGACTTGCCACAGGAAGGTTTGAACATCTGAGGGTTCTGCGCCCACCACCATCGTCCGGGTGACGTCGCTGGCGTATCCCGAGAACTCTCCGCCCGCGTCGATAAGAAGAAGCTCACCCTCTTCGATGACTCGAGTGCTGGGGTTGAGACTGTCGTCTTGACCGTAAAAGTAATGGAGGAAGGCACCATTCGGTCCGCTGGCAACGATGCTGGGGTAGGCGGTTCTCACGGCACCGGCACGGAAAAATTCTGCTTCCATACCAACTTGAACTTCGCGTTCTGTCATTCCGGCGGATGCTGTGTTGTACACCCAATCGAAACCAGCTTTGCTTGTTACCGCCGCTGACCGTAAAGCGGCTAGCTCCATTTCGTCTTTACGTATTCGCTCTTCGCCTATCCCAGCTTGAATTTCTATGTTGTCTTTCGCTTCAATTATTTGCCGCCCATCTCTTGCTTTAAGCCAGCCTTCTAGTTGCTCAAGTGGCTGCCCTATCGGATCGGCGGGTTGGTGCCATACCTGGTCATCGACACTCGATCGCGGCCCGAATAACTCCCAATGCTTTTGTTTGGCGTCAAAGACGAGAACTGCGTCTGGGATGCCCCGCCCAGTGAGATAGGCAAAGTCTGGGTGAGGGTGGAACGAATGTTCCATGTCGCTGCCCGCCATTGGTAACACTGATCCCGACCGGACTAACACAATTTCGTTGTCAAGATTCCATCGACGTGTAACTCGGTCTCGGCGTTTCGAAACTAACTTGTCGCTGTCCGGGTTTGGCATAAGAGAAATCTACTCCCGGTCAGCACCATTTGGCGCTTCGTGTAATTGTGGGGCTATGACTACTTTGATTACGGGAGGCACAGGCTTCATAGGAGCCGAAATAGCTCGAATGCTTGTGGGGCAAGGTGAAGATGTTCACGTCGCTCATCGCTCGGGAAATCTAGGGCGCTTAGAAGGTATTGCTGACCAGGTCCAGCTCCACCAGTTTGATCTGTCGGTGGCGGGAAGCGCTTCGGCCTTACTTTCCAAGGTCGCCCCAAAAAGGCTCTTTCATTTCGGGGCCATTCTCACTGCTCCAGGGGAGGAAGACCCTCAAGCATTACTCCAAGCAAACGCCGCTGGCTTCATAGAAACCATTGAAGCAGCACGCACCGCGGGAACTGAACAAATGATTTTTGCCAGTTCAATCGGCACCTACGGTCGAGATACCGGCGGGGGAATCATTAACGATCTGACATTGCAAAGACCGCACTCGGTTTATGGAGTCTCGAAGGTATTAGGCGAAAATCTTGGAGCCTATTACCGCCATAAATATGGTTTGGATTTTCGCGGCTTGCGATATCCCTCGATTGTCGGGCCGGGCGTCACCACTTGGAGCGTGGCGCAATACACCAGTTGGATCATCGAAAAACCCGCTCTGGGTGAGCCGTTCGAGGTTTGGGTGCCTCCAGAAGCTGTTGTGGCGATTTTGCATTATCAAGACGCTGCGCGTGCAGCCATCGAATTATCGGATGCACCCATTGAGGACATCAAGTCTATTAACTATCTCGTAGATGGAATTCAACCCACCCCAAACGCAGGTGAGCTAGCCGACGTTGTCCGCTCTCGACTTCCGGGAGCAGAAATTAGCTTCACTACCCCCAAGGACACTCCAGCAGGGTCGGTTCGTATCGATGACAGCGCTGCACGTCAAGAGTGGGACTGGGAGCCAAAATTCGATACTGAAGGCATGGTCGACGCGGTCATCGCGGAGGTGGCGGGAAATTGAAGTAGTCGAATGCCACTGCGAACAAGCGCAGGGGGTTCAGGGAGTGACTTCTCATAAAATCTCAAGGTGTCTAGAAAGTTTTCTTTCCTCTTCTCTTTCAGGTGGTGGTTCGAAGAACGCTCAACACGCAGAATTGTCGTAGCGCAGCAACCCAATCTTCTTCTCGTTCTATGCCTTGTAGCTCTGGGCGCAGCTTGGGTTTGGTCTGACTCTTTATCTGTTGTCGTCATCAACAAAATTTGTTGGTTGACGTGGTCAGCTGATGAGTTGTTTCGAGGAGTCAACCCTTGGCGACGATTACTTGGTGTCGTCGTTGCCATCTTCACTGTTGCGAACTGAGGCTGAAAATCCTTTGAGCGCATTCGGGCTAAAGTCCGACAATTAACAATCGCTCTTCAGGGGGAAGACATGAGCATCGAACGCTCCGCGGAAGTTATGGCCACTTATTTGGGAGAAGTTCTCGGCAACCGGCGATTCGACCTTATTCCGAGCTTCGTTGATGAGGAAATGTTGGATCATGCGACAGGAATGCGGGGTCCTTCGGCTCTTCACGCTCATGCCACTGGCTTTTGCGAGAACATCCCCGGTGTCGAGATTGAAATTGAGAATATCACTGCAACGGAGGACGCCGCTTTCGGGATCTGGAGCTGGACAGGTGAACCTAATCAGCCAATGGGGACCTCATCGAACGGCAATCCGATATTTCCTCAACGCGTTCTTAGCGTGTTCAGGTTGCGCGACGGAATGCTGATTGATTACGAAGCGTTCGTGGATGCTGGTCAAGTTCGCGCTCAAATTTCCGCTCCTTAAATTATTCGGTATTTACCCTTGTGATGACCGATGACTCGGTTACCAAGGGCAGTCGATGTGTAATTTCGGTTTACACTTTCGGTCTCAGGTTTCTTATCTAAATCTCATAAAGCTTTCAGCTTCAGTTCAGCTTCATTGGAGATGTTGTTCTCTGAACACAGACCACATCTAGGAGTTTGACCATGATTCAACGACCGAAAGTCAAATGGATAGCACCCATTGTTTTGTGCGGAGCACTGATTGCCGGAAGCTCAGTGGCGATTGCCGCCGCTACCTGGAACGATCCCGATGGCGATGCTTCAGTTGATCTTTCGTTAACAAGTAGAGCCTCAAGAGAAGATCTTGAAACGCTCAAGGCCGAAGTTAGGGCTGAGATGGAAGCTCGCAAAGCTGAGATGCAAGAACGTTTAGCTGCACGAGTTGAGTCCGGTGAAATCACTCAGGCGGAAGCGGAAGAGATTCGAGAGAAAATGGCTGAACGCAGAGCCAAACTCGAACAGCGCAAAGGCGAGATGCGCGGCTAGACAATCCGCTCTTTAGAATCGTTAGGCCCCGGACCCTCGATCAATTGGCGCCGGGGCTTGACGCTTTCACCGTGTCGTTCTAGGTGTCGGGCCTATGTTCAGGAATCTCAGAGCCCGCTTCCGTGACCACTACCCAGCTTCCCATAGGCACCAGATCAACTGATGATAGGTATAGGGTCGCAGGCTTGTCGGCGGTGCCGACGTCCATACGAAACAACAGTCGACGTGCTATGCGCGCCAGCAGCGTTTGTTTGGCCCCACTTACGGGCACGTCTCGTCGCCCTGAGTTGCGAGGGACATCGGGAGCTAGAAACTCCAACATGGGAATAACTTATCAAACGTTTAGTAGGCAATCAGACATACAGCCGTCTTCACGTCCAGTACTTCCCATCTAGCCTCGTGGCATGGGCAACGATTGGAGTTCAGCTAGCCATGTCGCAGGGCACGCTATCGTCGGTGAAATTCTAGGTTTTGAATGCTTAGGGGTGACTATCCGTTGGACGGACCAGCATCTGGGGGTGTGTCGTTGGCCGGCGATGCCTGATCACGTTTTTGATCAGCTGCAGTTCCAGCGTTACGGCCCCGACGATGATGAGTTTAACGCAATTAAGGATTGGGTGATTCGTCGAACTAAGTCCTATCTCGCAGGTTCCGTAGCTGAGGATCACCTCACCGGAGACTTTGAAGCGGCCTGGTTGACGTCGGACCTAAACATGATCAGCGTTGTAACTCGCAACGTATTCGGGTTGGAAGGTCCATCATTCGATGAGCAAATGACGAGCGAGATTTATTACGACGTTGACCTTGGCTTAGAACTGGAGGATCTGCAACGTGTTGTGCATCGAGCCCGAGAGTTGTGGGAAGTGGAAGTGCGCGAAATGGTCGCCGCTAACCAAAAGTGGCTACGTGATGTAGCAGAGCTTTTAAATAAAGAGAAGGCTCTCAGCGGTGATGCGGTTCGTTCTCTACAAGTCAGCGGCTAAGAAAAATACGGGAGAATGAAATCGGCTTAAGATCTGACCATGACTGGATCTTCTAACCAACAACTCCTTGAATTACCTGAGGTTGACACCTGGGGTCTTGCCGGTAAGACCGTATTCATTACCGGCGCAGCATCTGGGATCGGTGCCGCCACTGCACGTCTAGCCGCGTCAGATGGCGCGACTGTGGTTGTATGCGACCTCGACGAGGCAAACGGCAAAGAGGTCGCTGAGGAAATCGGAGGCAGCTTTGTTGCACTGGATGTGACGTCTTCGGATTCATGGAAGTCAGCAACTGAACAATTGCAACAACTTGACATCGCGATTCTTAACGCCGGCGTCGAATTTAGAGATCCTGTTGATTTCCAGCGAACTCCCGATGATCCCGGCACATGGGATCTTGAGCTCTACGAACGAGCGAGGGGCGTAAACGTGGACGGCGTAGCTCTTGGACTACATGCCTTAGTTCCGATTTTCGACCGTTTGGGTGGTGGCTCTATAACTGTCACTGCGAGTCTCGCGGGGCTAATTCCCTGGTCACCAGATCCGATTTACAGCATGACCAAGTGGGCCGCTGTTGGGCTTGTTCGCGCCGCTACAACTTCTTTGCGGCGCAAAAACATCATGATTAACGCCGTATGCCCAGGCGGTGTCGCAACTCCAATGACCAGAGTTTTCGATGGTTCCGTTCCACCAGGTATGGCTGATCCTCTACATATCGCGACCGCCCATTTGGGAATCGCGACCTCGGGGTATTCGGGTCGAGTTATCAAGGCCGTGGCTGGATTCCCTCACGCTGCGCATCAGTTCGCAGAGGTGACCAACACTTTTTGAGCCTCAGACGAGTCCGAACGCCGTTGGGGTGAAACTCGGTGGTCATCTCAGTGTTGTCCCGGGTCGGGGGAATAAACCTGGTGGGCACCGAATTGATTTTTGTTCACCGGGGAACCGGTTTCGGCGAAGTGCGCTACTCCTCTCACAACGGAATCCAGGTAGGCGCCGATTGTCTGAATAACGTTCGTGTTGTATGCCTCTAGTTTCAGCGGATCACCGTCCGATCTGACGTAAGAAGTCACTTCGATACCGAAATCACATGTGGAGGAAGTGCTGGGGTTGATCCTCCAATTGGCGACAGCAATTTTCCCCGATGGGGGGCCAACGATTAGGTCATATCCACTGCCATCAATCCATTCGAGCACATCTCGCTGGTAATGAACCCCGCTGTAGTAGTACACATGGTCGCGGCCTGCAGGTCCGGGCCAATGTTCAACCGGGTTCGAGTCACAGAACGGATGGACGTTGACTAGATTCCCTGGTTCGTTAATGGCGATCCATACGTCTGAGGCGCTTGCAGCCACTCGCGATGTTGCCTGTATCGGCGGCGTGGGTTTCAAACCTCGCCCAGCGAAGCGTTCATCCATGTTCTGCATAGAAAATCCCCTCCCTTTGCTCGTTAGCGGTTGACCTTAGGCTTGATCGCTGATCCGGGGTGGCTCAATCCAAGGTTGTGCTATCTCCATCCATTCCGTGGCAAACGCGCCCTTGGTTTCGACGGTGGATTCTCCCAGAGGTAAGCGTCGTGTCAGAACTTTGCAGAACTCGTAAGCAGTGGAAACCACTAATTCTTCCGCGTCGCTTGGGCCCCAAGTCCATGACTCGCCGCTAGGGCTGAGAAGTTCGAGTCGGACCGGTTCGGCGGGCATTGACATGCCGCGATTGATGTAGCTGAACTCTCTGGTTACATAGCCGATGTGGGCGATGTGTCGTAGCCGGTCAGTTGGGGGATACGGAACATCAAATGTGTCAGCTAGGTCGTGAGAATGGGTCCAAGTTTCCAAAAGTCGGCTGGTTGCCAACGATCTGGCCCCAATATCTGGACCAAGCCAGGTGATTCGAGCTTTCGGTTCAGTCTGTCGTAAGGCATCGACCATTGAAGCGCGAACCTCTAGAAACCAGCCCCACAATTCGTTACCTGCCTTGGCGTTCGTCTCCGAAACGACCAACTCGTGGACAGACACCTCACCGTTAGCTAGCCGGGCGCGGATCTCAGTGAACGTTACGGGATCACTAACCGCTAGATAACAAACCCAGTCTGTGGCTCCTAAATGGAGGATAGTTTCGTAGCTATCCCAGCCTTCGGCGACGGTTGGGGCTCGCCATAGTTCTTCGGTGAATCCGTGTACGACTCCAGCAAGCGCCTCCGTTTCGGCTTCTATGTCAGCACAAATCTGTTCCACGGACAGATGCTACTGCTGTTTTCTTTTTTGACAGATGGGCTATAGAGCTTCAGGTTTTCTAGCTTGCCGTAACGCATAAAAGGTGACTGCAGCAGCGCTTCCTACATTGAGAGAATCGGAAGTTCCCGACATAGGGATCTGTATTCGCCTTGTAGCCGATGCGAGGGCACCGTGGCTAAGTCCAGATCCCTCGGCGCCGAGCATTACGGCAACTCTGTCGGTGGCTGAATAGGTCAATGCTGCTAGGTCTAGCGCATCTTCATTTGGCGTCATAGCTAGTAACTCAATCCCCGAGTCATGCAATGCCGTGAGGCCTTCTTCTATGTCGTTAAATCGGGCATAGGGAAGAGCGAACCCTTCGCCCATTGAGACTCGGCAACATCGACGCGACAGGGGGTCGATGGAGTCTGGGCTCAGAAGCAGCGCGTCAATATCTAGGCCAGCTGCGCATCGAATGATTGTTCCCAGATTTGTTGGATTGTTTATGCCTTCGACAACAACGAAAGACTTATGTGATGGTTGGTTCAACAGTTCTTGAGGCATAGGGAGTTCTTTGCGAAGGAAGCAACCCAAAGCGCCTCGGTAGGAGTGATAGCCAGCTATCTGCTGCAGGACTGAATCATTCGCAGCGAACACGTCGACGTCGTCGAATTGAGTGGGTAGCGGCTGGGTTCGTTTAGCGTCCACAAGCGCCGACTGGAGTCTGTAGCCCGCTGCTATCGCTCGTTCGATAACTAGGTCTCCTTCAGCAATGAAGATGCCCGCGAGGTCTCCGTCCGGGCCTTCTCGACGTAGGCGCAGCGATTTGTCGCTCAGTCCTTGGAACACGTCGATGCGTGGGTCTGTGGGGTTGTCAACTGCTATCAGCACACCTCCATTCTCATAGAGCAGGACCTAATCGGCAAAAAGCCGGCACCTATCTCCGTGCTCGGGTTTGAAGCAGTCAAAGAGTCATAGCGCCCTTAAAGCGTTCCTTATCCACTTCCGGTGTTTTAATTACTGAACGTTTGTTTAGTGTATAATTGGGTCCGAAATGAAAATTAAAGACACCGTAAAAGAGGCAACGGTATGAAAAGTTACAGAGTCCAATACGACAATCGGACCGAAGAAGAAATCAAGAACTGGACCTACGAGGGACCACCTTTGTTCGGGGCACAATCGAAGCGCCAAGGCATAGTGACCCGGATTATTCTGGCCCTGTTTAGAGTGAAGACCCATCGCAACTACCCCGACGGTGGGTTCCGACAACGACAAAAATCAGCTGCTTAAATCCGCTCTTAGGTTGAGAACTGCTTCCGCCCTGGACCGCCTAGCGTTACGTGAGCGTTTGGGTGAGCGCTAAAGTCCAGCTATGACTGTGACATTGGTGACCGGCGCGAACTCCGGTCTCGGCCGCGCGACTGCCCTTTTATTGGCCCAAAGAGGACACAAGGTATACGCAGGGATGCGGAACATAGAAAAGGGCGCCAAACTTCTGGAATTGTCCGAAGATTACGACCTTTCGGCAATTGAAATTGATGTCGCCGATAACTCTTCGGTGCTTAGATGCGCGGAGCAGATCGAGGCTAACGGCGACACTGTTGACGTTCTAGTAAATAACGCCGGCATCGCGCTCAACTCCGTTACAGAAGACATCGATATTGATAAAGCGAAAGAGGTTATGGACGTCAATGTGTGGGGGCCTGTTCGATGCGTGAAAGCATTCGTCCCGGGTATGAGAGAACGTGGTTCAGGGCATGTCTTTCAAGTCTCTTCCATTGCAGGGCTGATTGGCCACATTGGTCAAACGGTTTACGTAGGGTCGAAGTTCGCTTTGGAAGGTATGAGTGAAGCCTTGGCTCAAGAACTCATTAGTTTCGGGATTCGGGTCCATATCGTTGAACCGGGTGTCACCCGTACTGCAATTTTGCCTAAAAACGAGGGGAACCCTGTACCAACTGCCTATCAGGATCACTACGACAGAATGTTTCAGTTTTATACCGCTGGTATCGAAGCATCGATTCAGGCCGAATCGTTTGCCGAAACCATTTATGGTGCCCTTAACAGCGAGGAATACCAGTTGCGTTACGTGTGTGGCTGGGGTGGCGAAGAAATTGGCGAGCGCCATAGAACCATGAGTGACGAAGAGTTCGTCGAGATGGGGTCGCTGGTGTCATCCGCCGAGGAGTACGGTCTCGCGTTCTTTGATCTTTTCGGGCTGCGCATCTAACAATGAAAGGCACTGCCGCGGCGCTATGTGTCGATTTCGTCACATATTCCGTCATTGGGCATGCAACGCCTCGCCGATGATTTCAGACTTTGCAGACAATCCATGCTTCTTCGGCTGGCCATTTTCTTGCCCAATCGACTGTCGCATAGGTGTGCGGACTCCCCAAAGAATCCTAGTTTCCAAAGAGCAGTACTTCGGAGTCGACTAGCGAAGCAATTCGCTCTTTGGAATAACCCAGCACCGAACTAAGCACAGATTCGTTGTCTGCGCCCATCCCAGCGACTCGACCGTTGGTTCCAATATCCACTCCCCCCGCATTACGTGCCGGGATTTTCAAGTTCGTGTTTGTATCGGCAAGAAGTTCGCGGTGGCTAGCCCAATCTGAGTAAGCAAGATCATCTATTGAAACCATTTGGGCTGCGGTAAAGGGTGAGTTGCTTTCCAGGGCTAACAAGAAGTCATCGAAACTTTCGAAACTTGCAGCCCACTCTGTCAACATGCTGATTATCTCATCTTTGTGTAAGTCCCGTTCAGCGAGCTCGGCGAAGCGGGGGTCCTCAATCAATTCAGATCGTCCCATTGCTTCAGCTAAGTCCGGAAACCAAGCCACGGGACTGCCGGCCACTCCCCACAGTTCACCATTGGGCAGCTCCAGTATCGGAGATTCGTGACAAAAGCCGCCGTTTGTAGGATCCCAGCCCCCAGCTAGTTCTGTTGAAACCCACTCTTGCACATACACCAGTGATTCGATCATGCAGACATCAAGGTGGCCGCCAAAGCCTCTTCGTTCGACTTGAACCAACATTGCGTTAATTGATGTCGCCGCCGACAACGCAGTTACTGAATCGCCAAGCACTAAAGAAGGCTGGCGTGCCGGTCGATTATTCTTTCGCTGGTCATACTCGATTAGCCCAGATTCCAAATGCCCAATGGGTGCGTATGCTCTCCGATTTACCCAGGGCCCAGTCTGACCAAACCCTGTGATGCTGCAATAAACGAGTCGGGGATTTTCTTTGCTAAGGCTCTCGTAATCCAACCCATATTTTGCCATTACACCTGGCCGAAAATTTTCGACGATCACATCACATTGAGCCGCTAGTTCGGCCACAAGTTGTGGTGTCTCATCGTGTGCCAAGTTGAACGAACAGAAGAGTTTACCGGCGTTTTGTTGAGCAAAGTAGGGCGTTATCTCGTTCTGTAGTAGAGGAGGAAACGTTCTGGTCAGATCACCTTCGGGAGGCTCGACCTTGATGACCTCAGCTCCCTGGTCGGCGAGAATGCGGGTAGCTAGCGGCCCAGCTACGACGCGGGTGAAGTCCAATACTCGAATACCTTGGAGCGGTCCCATGCGGAAAGTTAACCTCTTTGTCTCGGTCCTTCTTAGGCCGGTAACCGCAGACTAGGCATACCAGATCAAGTTCCGACGAGTAAATCGTCCGCAGAGCAAAGTTTCGGCTCAGGTGCGCGCTTCGATAGTTCGAGTTCGGGAGAAAATTATCGAGCGCCTCTAATGCCCGAAAAAACTGATACCCCCCATGCACCATCTTTCTTGTGAAGTATGTAAAAGCTGTCGATCGATTCGATCACCGATCCATCTTTGCGGTGCCGGGTGCCTTCTATGGTCAGATGTGCACGGGTTTCTTCAAGGTGAACGATGCGAATCTCGGTCTGGGGATGGTCAAAGCCAGTGGCCTCGCGCATCTTTTCGGGATCGAAGGGGTACCGTTCGCGAAGCTGTGTCTCATTTTCAGAGACATATATCACCGGCAAATGCACCAACGCTTGCAGGTCATCGCGAGTACCGCTCACAAAAGCTTCGTTGTACCGGCCCATAAAGGCCTCGATTTCTGCTTCGAGTTCTTCTCGGCGCACATCAGTCATACTCATAGAAGGCAACTTAATATGTCAGCGTTCTCAGGGTTCGTTCGTGGCCTCGAGATCAGTCGTTAAAGCAACGAAATACTTGCCTAGTAGCCGGCACTTATGTCCCGTCTACCAGGGACAATGCCGACACCCGGTGCCGCAACACCAAGCTCGGCCCTTTAAAAACTTAGCTGTGAACACCTGAAAACCAGTGTCCGGGTCTATGTAACTGTCTTCACCGGCAGCTTCAGCCTCATCATGTTTTTGACGTGCGGCTTCTGAAATCACAGGCCTAGAGCCTAGGTCAGCGAAGGCCCATTACTCTGGATCCAAATCCTTTGATTCATTCAGAAGATCAGACTCCGATTCTTCGTCGGTTTCGACAATCGGACGCATGGCCTCTGCGATACCGGTCACTGCGCCCAACACTCCGCTGAACTCTGTCGGAACAACGATTTTTGTGGCCCTTCCATCAGCAATTTGAGTTAAAGCTTCGAGGTAGCGGACAGCCAGAACATCACTGGTTGGGTCTCCGTCATGAATGGCCTGAAAGACTTGGCGGGTGGCTTCGGCCTCTCCTGCGGCAACGGTTTGCAACCGGTAGCTTTCCGCTTCGGCGACAGTTCGTACCGCCTGTGCTTCACCTTCGGCGGCGAGAA
>TARA_B100000686_G_C16806826_1_pt1 | contig 43141 bp, 27 predicted proteins | sample TARA_B100000686 | Tara Oceans TARA_B100000686 (sample SAMEA2622733) | marine metagenome | biome: marine biome (ENVO:00000447); feature: marine epipelagic mixed layer (ENVO:xxxxxxxxx); material: "saline water (ENVO:00002010), including plankton (ENVO:xxxxxxxx)" | depth 150 m | reverse complement strand
GATGGCTTTGACGGGGGAATTGTATGAGGTGTGGGGCGAGTAGTTACTTCTCGGAAATGATGGTGAGCTAACCCCTTTAGGTGGACTTTATACCAGCATTCCAGCAACAGATTATAACTATCAAATACCTGTTCAAATTCAAGCAGAGGGTTTTCACGCTGAAACAGGTGTAAGTCATACAACCACAGCTGATCAAAATGGCTATGTCGATCTAGAGTGTGCAGCTGCTGGCTGCTCACTGGAGTACAAAGTAGAGGGCTCAAGTGCAAATTCCACTTATCAGTTGCAATTACGAGTCGCTAATAGTTCATCAAATCAAGCCATTATTGTTCAGGTGGATGGCCAGCAAGTGGCGGCATTAACGCTTGCAACAACAGGTTCAGACCAAGTCTATAAACTGCAATCAACCACATTTCAAATGGCATCAGGTCAACACACTTTAAGCTTGCAGGCAGCAGCCGGTGATTTTTCCCTTAACTGGATAAATATCGAAGCTCTTTGACAATAATCGAATAAAAGACATGACACACTCATTGAAGTATTGGAGTACAACGGCATGAATTTAAGTTCTATAACACAGCAATTATTAAAGAAGAATAATGTGTTGCTTTCTGTTTTAATCGCTTCAAGTTTAAGCTTGACTGGCTGTGGCGGTGGTACTGAGGCTGAAACTTCTCCAGCTGTGGAGGTTGTTGATAATGCACCTTCAAATGAAGATCCTGTTGAAGAGAGTTCAGAAAATAATGAAATAGTTGATGTTGAGCCTGAGCTTGAAGAAGCGCCTGTGTCTGAATCTGTGCAATTACCTGTTGCAAGCTCAACAACAGCATCTCAAATTCCAGATGAATTACGCCTTTCAAGTCATTACGATTCATCAAATCCAAGTGTGGCAATCACTCCCACTTTAGCAACAGCTTCGGGCGGCAACGCGGAGCATCCAGAACGAGCTATTGATGGGAGTGCAACCACGAGGTACGAAAGTACACATGGTGATGATAATGCTTGGATTCAATTCGACTTTGGCTCAAAAACAGAAATTGGTTATATGAAGCTTATTTGGGAGCGAGCGCATGCCGATGAATATATTATTCAAGTCTCCGATGATGCTGAAAACTGGTATCAGCTTCGATATGTGATGAATAGCGATGGTGGTACTGAAGAATTTTTTAATTTAAATATTGATGTGCAATATGTTCGTATTCAAGGTGTACAACGTTCAAGTAATTATGGTTACTCTCTCTTTGAAGCAGAATTTAAAACCCCAGGGAGCGATAACACGCAAGGTAATTTAAGCACTTCATTTACACCGTTTCCATTAACTGGTGAGTTAAGCCAACCATTATCGGCACCAGAAGAACCAATAGAAATAGTCAAATTCTCATTACCAGATGGCACGCTCGTCACTCGCTTTGGTGTTGTAGGTCGTTCTCGTCATGCGCGAGAAAGAGGTGAAGAGTGGAATGAAATAGGCTTCGGTGATAATGAGACTGTTGAAGCCGATGGTGTGACACCTCACGATAACGGTCCTGGCGCTCATTTAAACTTCGTAAAAAACTATTTTAAAAACCGTACTTGGGGTATGGAAATTATTGACAATAGCTTGGTTGAAGGGGTGACAAGACCGACGCTTAAAATTAATGAATATTTTCATCAGGCACAATTTGCTGGTGGTTCAGCTTTTTTTAGAGGATTTTCAAATCCGAGAACTACAGGTTTTGGCTGGATGAGTCCTGGCAAACTTGTTGATGATTCATTGTATGGCACTAACCACGCTGATTGCCCAATCGTGCCTAAACCACCTAATGGCGCTCTTTTAAATCCAATAGTGGAGGGTGATCCTCTTAGTGGTACAAATAATGGCTGCAGCTTGACCATTAGTAGTTATCCGAGTTATTCCGCGCTCAGTTATAATCAGGATGGCGTGCTTGTGCGTAGCCGGGATGTTGAAGGTGCTACTGAGTTTTGGGATTTCCGGGATAAGGGGGGCGTCCTTGTCTCAAATACCAATATTAGTTCCAGCCCACTTAGAATTGGCGATGCAATTGAAGCGACACCTTCATTTTTTACATCAGATGAAGCCATGATTGAGGCTGACCCAATTGGTGAAGATGGCACTGGCGGGCACCGTTATTATACAAACGAGTGGACTTATGTTGTTGGTGAAGGCTTACGCCCTTGGTATGGTCGCTTCCCTCGTCTTACAAATGAGCCTTTGCCTGATGAAGTGCTACAAGGCGGTTTAGGCTCTGTGTCTTATGACTATGCAGATAACTCAGAGTTTGTCTTCCAGCAACCACATAACAATATAGGCATGCAGAATATGCAGCGTTTTGTTGAAGGTCGTCGTTGGTTACACACCAATATGTGGACAGGCGAGCATAACGAAGATGGTAATGATTTAAATGAAGCTGGCGTTGGTTTACAGGGACCTCACTTTAATCAATCCTCATGCTTTGGCTGTCATGTTAATAACGGTCGAGGTGTAGCACCAATTCAAGTCAATCAACAATTAGACATGATGGCTGTCTTTACTGCTACAACAGAAACAGACAATACAGGACAGCAAAGACCACATCCAGTGTACGGTCAGGGTGTACAAATGAATGCTCGCTCAAGTGATGGTGTTGCACAAGACTGGGGGAATAGTGTTCGAGTTGGTGGATTTGAAACTCATGAAGTCACCTTGGCAGATGGCACAGTGGTGGAGTTAAGTAAACCTCTGTATGCCTTTGATGGCGTGACCCCAGAAGTCTTTACTGTTAGAACTGCACAACCATTACTTGGTATGGGGTTGCTTGAAGCTATTTCTGAAGAAGAAATTCTCTCACGAGTGCGTACATCACCAGATCAAGACGGCGTTATGGGTAAAGCAAACTATGCTTACGACCCTGAAACAGGTGAAGTTCATATTGGTCGCTATGGTTGGAAAGCGTCTAAAGTTAGTTTACGACACCAATCTGCAAGTGCTGCATTATTAGATATGTCAGTCACTAATCCTGTCTATCCAAACCGCAACTGTTTAACAGGGCCGGCACAATGTGATGAAGCTTTTGGTGTAGAAGATGGCCTGTCTGAAGATGAATTGAATTCAATTGTTGAGTACTTAAGCCTATTAGCAGTGCCTGCACAGCGTAAAATCGAAAGTGGTTTCCCCAACGGTGTAACGCCTCTAGCAGCCTTAGATGTTGACCCTGTAAAAATTGATGCAGGAGAACAAGTCTTTAAAAATATCCGCTGCTCAAGCTGTCACGTAACAGATATAACAACAGGTACAGCAACGCCATTTGATGAAAATCGTAATCAAAATATCAAGCCTTATACAGATATGCTGTTACATGATATGGGTGAAGGCTTGGCTGATAACTTTGTTGAAGGTCAAGCAACAGGTCGCATGTGGCGTACACCAGCATTATGGGGCATTGGTTATACAGAAGGTGTTGCTGGTAATTTACAAGTCGGGTATTTACATGACAGCCGTGCACGCACGTTAACTGAAGCGATTATGTGGCACGGGGGCGAGGGTGAAGCGAGTAAAAATAGATTTGCTAACCTCTCTACTGACGATCGAGAAGCACTCTTGACGTTCTTAAAGTCACTGTAAAATTAAATGAGAAATTAAGTCAAAAAGTTTAAACCCTAGTGAGTCTTGTCACTAGGGTTTTTTTTTATCAATAAGTAAAGGAGCAGTGAAAACTATTGTGGTCCCTGCTTTAGTGCTTTAAATCAGATATAATAAAATTTTTCATTGCAGGACCAAGGAAATGTCCATTGATAGACCAACCATTGAAGAATGCTGGATAGGCATCGTTTCAACCATTACTTTTCATAACCCTACAAACGGCTGGACTGTCCTGAAGGTCAATCCAGTTGATGCGCCACAGACCTTGGAGACAGTTGTAGTTCATCAAAGCAAAGTCTTTGCAGGGGTAACACTTGAATTTAAAGGTGCCTGGATTATTGATTCCCGTTTTGGTCGGCAGTTTAAAGCATCACAGGCCATTGAGAAAAAACCAGCTTCAGCAGCATCTCTTGAAAAGTACCTTGGCTCTGGGCTGATTAAAGGAGTCGGCCCCAAGACCGCTCAAAAGATTGTCAGGCATTTCAAAGGTGACACGCTTGAAGTCTTTGACGATGACATTGACAGACTGGTTGAAGTGCCTGGCATTGCTGATAAAAAGCTTTCAAGTATTGCAGTTGCATGGAAAGAGCATAAAGCTATCAGGGATGTCATGATGTTTTTGCAAGAACAGGGCATCAGCACCTTGTTTGCTGTTCGAATTTACAAGACTTATGGCGATGATGCCATTGCCAAAGTGAAAGCCAATCCATACTGTCTGGCTGATGATATCTATGGTATTGGATTTTTCTCCGCTGATCGTGTGGCTTTGACCATGGGATTATCTGAAGACAGTCCCGTTCGTCTTCGAGCGGCCATCAAGCATGTACTGGCTGCCAGTCGTGAGCAGGGACATTGCTACTTGACCATGGCGCAGATTCAGACAGATGTACTGGCATTAATTACGTTGGACATTGAAGAAAGCCTGCCGCAGTACCTTCAGGAAATGACCAGAGAACACCAGCTCTGCACCCGTGAAATTTTACTGCATGACACAACAGTGACTGGCTACTATTCGAAATCCTTGTACTATGCTGAAACTTACATGGCCAATGCTTTGCTTCAATTCAATCAGCCATTGCAGGAAGCTGATGAAAAGGCTTTACGATGCTGGATTGAGCACGACTGCAAAGCTCACCATCTGACGCTGAGTGGTGAACAAACTGCCTCTGTGATCGGTATTGCTCAACAGCAGGTGGCTATTTTAACAGGTGGTCCAGGTTGCGGTAAAACCACGACCACACAGGTTATTGTGAGATTACTGGAGTCTTTGGATAAGAAAGTGACCTTGGTGGCTCCTACAGGCCGTGCTGCACAGCGTATGAGTGAGGTGATTGGCCGTGAAGCCAAAACGATCCATCGATTGCTGGAATGGCGAGGTGGTGAGTTTCAGGTTAATGAGTTCGACCCATTAAAAACAGACTGCCTGATTATTGATGAATGCTCCATGCTGGATATTACACTGGCTTCTTCATTAATGAAAGCTGTACCCGAAGGCTGTCAGGTGCTCTTTATTGGTGATGCCGACCAGTTGCCGTCAGTCGGTGCAGGGAACGTGCTCAAAGACATGATTGCATCCAATGCCATCCCATGTTATAGGCTCACCCAAATTTTTCGACAGGTGCAAAGCTCGTCGATCATCAGGTTTGCACACCAGATTAACAAGGGCGAGATACCGCCAATTACATCCCCCTTTAAACATCCAGATGCATGGTCTAGAGGTGTTGATTGCCTCTTTTTTGATTCCGATGAAACAACGGCCGCACAGCTCAGGTTTGTTCAAAAGGTCAAACACCATTTTAAGCGTCTAGGTCTTGAGGATCATGAACCTGAGAACCCCTATGAGTTCAGGCTGGAAGAGCAAATCAAATCATCCTATGAATCTGAATTTGAGGTTCCTGAGCGCTTTGAGCATGTCGATCTTGATCGGGTTCGTCAAGCTTCATCTGAAGCTGACGAACTTAAGGCTATTCTCAAAAAAATTCACCCATGGTCATCATTGCATTACAACCTGACGGCTGTAGATGTTGTGGTTAAACTGGCACTGCACTGGATCCCAAAGTACCTTGGTCAACGGACTGAAGTACAGATTCTTACACCAATGGTTCGTGGCTCACTTGGCAGTGCCAACCTTAATGATGTCATGCAGGCTCAAGCCAATCCACCAGATGTTAATAAAAGTGAAATCAGAATAGGCCAGCGCACTCTTCGAGAAGGGGACAGGGTAATACATCGCAAGAACAACTATGACCTCAATGTCTATAACGGTGATATTGGTGAAATTATTTCTATTGACCTGAACGAATTAACGGCTGACGTGAAGTTTATGACTGATTGTCGTATTGTGCATTACAAGCGCGAAGACTTGATGGCGCTTGATCTGGCCTATGCGATCACCATTCATAAATCACAAGGGAGTGAGTTTGAATCCGTTGTCATTCCAGTGTTAACACAGCATTTCAAAATGCTTTATCGCAATCTTATTTATACAGCGCTGACCAGAGGTAAAAAGTTTGCAGGCTTTGTTGGGACAAGGCGAGCCATGGGGATGGCGATCAGAAATCAGGATACAAGCCTGCGTCAGACCGCTTTGCGAGAGCTATTGCACGTGGAAGTGCCAGAAGGAATACATGATGAGCCATGAATAAAGTGGTCTAATAAAGTAGTCACTATTGATGTGCAAGAGGAGTGGTAGGTATATGACATTCAAGTACACAGGTGATCTGACTGGCGGCTCACTGATGGTGCGTGAAAGTCGCATTATTTCCGAGTTATTGCTTAAAAATGCAGATCAAGCCCTTTGGAAAGATGCAATTGAGCATCAAAATGTATTACAGAAACCAACTTTAGCCTCAGCTAAACGCAATGCAAATACTGTTCGCAAGCGGCTTGAGCCCCTTGATACAGCGTTATTACAGTTAGTTCACGATGGGGATTTGGAGCTCGCTACGCAAACTTGCTTCTATGCAGCCCTTGAAAAGAACGCACTTTTGTTAGAGTTTATTGAGACTGAAGTTGCAGATGCATACAGCACAGGTCGAAACCAGCTTCCAAGCTACCTCTGGAATGAGTTTCTTGATGATCGCTCACATAGAGATGCTAGTATAAAAAGCTGGAGTGAATCAAGTTGTAAAAAAATGGGACAGGTTGCTTTTCGTATATTGAAAGAAGTTGGCATGCTTAAAGACACTCGCCAATTTGAAGTTCAAAATATGATATTACGACCAGAGTTGGAGTACGAGCTCGCTCAACGGAACAAAGACCGATTTCTAGCCTGCATGAAACTCTACAGAGTATGTGTGTAGCTTAAGTAGCTTAAAGGAACACCAAGAGAAGACTATGAACACAGAGCTGCAACAACGCCTTAATCAAATTCATGAAAAAATTACATCAGAAGAATTTCTAACAGGCAAGCGCCTAGGTGGAGACTTGAGCTTCTGGATTTTTGATTATTCACCCCAGCATGAGCTTCAAGTTCGAGAATACATTGAGTTTCTTAAGCAAACCATGTCCCAAAAGCAAGCCAATATCAAGCTTGCGCATGTTGACTTACTGGAACTGGTAAGTAACTACTTAAAAGATCGAAACTTCCTTGAGAAAAGTTTTCAAATGGAAAAACGCAAAGGGAGTGAAGGGCTTCTCAGCGCCCTGAAAGGCCCTATACATACCGATAAGCTCACGCCTTACCTTGTTGAAAATATAAAAGCGAATGACCAAGATGTAGTACTCGTCAGTGGTATAGGTTCAGTATGGCCTGTACTTCGAGCCCACAATTTATTAAATAGCCTCCACGCACGTCTTAATAAGCCATTTGTGCTCTTTTATCCTGGTGGGTATGATGGGCAGACGCTATCTCTCTTTAATCGAGTGAAAAATAATCATTATTATCGAGCCTTCCGCCTCGTACCCTAGCATTACTTCTATAGAACCCCAATCTAGGGCTTGTTGACATTTATAGAGCCCCTAGCCACTACACAATATTTTATCGACTGGAGTACCAACATGGACATTAAAAGCCTTTTTACCAAACCATTAGACAGATCAATTAATGGTGTAGTGAAGGCTGATCAAACAGATCAAGCTGTTGTCTATCAAGAACTTGATGAGTATGTTGTGACGAACGAGTTAGAACAGCACTTCAGACAGTTTTTTGAGTCCTACACAACAGCTCTTAATGATCCATCCATTGCAAACCGAGTCGGTGTTTGGATTAACGGCTTCTTTGGTTCGGGTAAATCTCACTTTTTAAAAATTCTTTCATATATTCTTGCCAATAAAGAAATTGAAAATACCGATGGCCAGCTTAAAAATGCAGTCAGCTTCTTTGATGCCAATAAGCTCAAAGATGCCATGATTCGTGCTGATATTGATAAAGCAGTTCGACACAGCGCAGATGTGATCCTCTTTAACATTGATAGCAAGGCTAATGCTGGCGACCACGATAACGCCATTCTCAATGTGTTTCTTCGAGTGTTCAATGAACACCAAGGCTTTAGTGGTGATCATCCACATATAGCCCATATGGAACGACACCTCACTGAAAAAAATGTGTACGAGCAATTTAAAACAGCTTTCGAGCAATCAAGCGGTGTTTCATGGGTAGACGAGCGTGATGCATTTCATTTCTACCAAGATGATATAGAAGAAGCCTTGACTCAAACTCTCGGTTTATCAAATGAAGCAGCCCATAAATGGTTTGAAGAGTCAGAAACAACCTTTGGTGTTTCTGTAGAAAGCTTTTGCAAATGGGTTCAAGAATATCTAGAAACCCAACCTGCAGAGCACCGTGTGCTTTTCCTCGTGGATGAAGTCGGCCAGTTTATTGGCAGTGACACTAAACTTATGTTGACCTTGCAAACCATTACCGAAAACCTCGGCACTATCTGCAAAGGTCGAGCATGGATTGTTGTAACATCTCAAGCTGATATGGATGCCATTATTGGCGACATGCCTTCCAGTAAAGTAAACGACTTCTCGAAAATTGCAGGCCGCTTTAAAACAAGGTTATCTCTTTCCAGTTCGAATACCGACGAGGTAATACAAAAGCGTCTGCTGCACAAAACACCAGAAGCACAACAAGCCTTAGAACAAATTTATGACCAAAAGGGCGAGATTCTGAAAAACCAATTCAGTTTTGATCGCTCAGGCCCAACCCTACGCAATTACTCAGGCCCAGACAGTTTTGTAAGCCACTATCCATTTGTGCCATATCATTTCCAGCTGGTGCAAAAAATATTCGAAGAGATTCGTAAAGTAGGGGCGACAGGTGCCCACTTGGCCTATGGTGAGCGCTCAATGTTAGATGCATTCCAAGAAGCAGCTAAAGCCATATCCAGCGAAGAGGTTGGTGCACTGGTGCCTCTGTACCGATTCTACCCAGCCATTGAAGGATTCCTCGACACTGCAGTGAAGAGAACTATTGATCAAGCGAAAGACAACACAAGCTTACATGAGTTTGATGTAAAAATGCTTCGCACACTCTTTATGATTCGCTATGTAGATCTTATTAAAGGCACTGCGGATAACCTGGTGACTTTGTTTATCGAAACCATTGATGAAGATAAAATCCCACTGCGTAAAACCATCAATGAAAGCTTGCAACGTCTGGAAAAAGAGAACTTGATTATCAGAAATGGCGAAGAGTTTCTGTTTTTAACAAATGAAGAGCGAGATATTACACAGAAAATCAAAGCAACTGATATTTCATCCTCAGAAGAAAATAAAAAGCTCAGCGAACTTCTCTTTAAAGAAGTATTAAAAGACCAGAACAAATATCGTTACCAGCTTAACAAAGTTGACTATTCAATTGGCCGTTTTATGGACGGGCACCCAGTTGATGGCAAGTATGAAACTGATCTTAAAATTGAAATTATCAGCCCCTTTGATGCTGATTATACTGATTTGAATGAATCCCGCGCGGTACAAAAAACCGCTGGAGAAAGCCAAGCGCTCTTTAAGCTCGCAGATGATCGCCAGCTGTTTGCTGATTTAAAAATGTGGTTACGCACAGATAAGTATATTCGTATCAATAATGACCCAAGCCAAACAGATGTGGCACGTATTCTGGCAGAGCGCGGCCGTGAAAACCGTGACCGCTTAAACCGCATTAAGCATCAGCTTGAAGCCTTATTCTTAAATGCAGAAGTCTACGCCTTAGGCCAAAAGCTCAATTTAAATCAGAACAACGTCAATGCACGCTGGGCTGAAGCTTGCCAATACCTATTGGAAAACACCTACTCAAAACTTGATTTTATGGATCACTTCCATCAAGAGCCATGGCGTGAAATAAATGCAGTTCTAACGGCAGACGACCTTGGCCAGCTTTCCCTGAGCTTAGATGGAGAAAAGGCAAACACTAGAGCAGAGCAGGAAGTACAGGAGTATATCAAGCTGCGATCGCTCGATAATGACCCCATCTATTGCTATGAAGTAACAGAGCGTTTTACCCAACGCCCATATGGCTGGCCTGAAGCAGAAATTATTTTAATCATGTGTCGTTTAGCGAAAACAGATTTGGTGCATTTCTCGAATAACAACACAACACTGGCCTGCCGAGATGCATACTCTGTGCTACAGGATAAAAGCAAGCGACGTCTTGTGAAAATATTGGCCACACGCAAAACCGATGATTCCTTGCTTAAAAGTGCTCGTAAACTCACGCAAGACCTCTTTTCGCAAATGGGGCCTGCAATCGAAAAAGAGTTGTATGATTTTTGCGTAGATCAATTTGAAGTTTGGCGTAATAATCTTACAGTCTACAAAAACAAAATCGAAGTGGGCCATTACCCAGGCAAAAAGCTGGTAGATACCTCTTTGCCAAAGCTTGAGTATCTACTGAAAAGCGCCAATAGTTTTGATTTCTTCAAAGCTATGAACGACAAGAAGAATGATTTGCTTGATCTCGAAGAAGACTATCGTGACTTGCACGAGTTCTTTACCAAGCAGCAGCATGTATGGGAGCAGCTTCAAAAAGCACTACGGGCATTCAAACAAAACGAAGCAGTATTAAATAAAGATGATGCAGCGCAGAAAGCTTTGGCTGAGCTTAAAGCCATTGCCCAGGCAGAATCACCATATAATAAGTTGCAGCAAGTGCCAATGCTTGTGCAGCAGCTAGAAGCAATTAACAATGCCTTGCTCAATGATAAGCGTGCAGAAGCTGAGGCTCAGCTTGGTCTTAAAGTGCAGCAGCTCGAAACTGAAATTACTAACTCAGGCATTGATACTAATGACCTGCGTAACCGCTTACTTATGCCATTACAGCAGCTAAAAGAGAGCCTGCAAACACAAACTAGCATCTCAAATCTATATATGATGCAAACCCAAAGTGCGAATGAAGTCTTTGACGAAGCACTGGCCAAGCTTGAAACAGCAGTTGAAACAGAGCGTAAGCGACGGGAGCAGCTTGCAGCGCAAGCCGTAGTAGAGCAGCAGACGCAGGAAACTGAACATGAGGCAGAGGTGAAGCCAAAGCCTGTTCTACCACCTGTAGCAAAGCTTAAACCTATTCAGGAAATCAGCTGCACTCAAGTGTTTCAATCAGTCTCGCAAGGTGTATACCTTGAAAGCGAAGCTGAAGTTCAGGCCTACATAAAGGCTTTAGAAGCTAAACTACTTAAAGCCATACAGGATGGGCAACGTATACGCCTCAAATAATGGTCTATACCAGCCACATTCTATCGACATATTAAAACTGTGCTTGTCAGGTGATACCTTAAAAGCAATTGGTTATACAATAACAAGCACAGCATTCTTAAAAAAGCATTCCATGCCGAACCAGGACACTCAATGAACACCAATATCATTAAAAAATATGCCCCAAAAGCCCGTATGGTCTTTATCGAAGCAATCACCCAGCGAGCAGCTCATTTTGGTATTACACCAAAGCGTATTGAACCAGTGCAACGCTCAGGTGAAGTTATAACCATTGGTCAGGCAACATTTCCAGCCGCTATAGCCCAACAACGTGACAGGCTAGAGCAGCGAGTGCAACGGGATGGTTTTGAGCAAACCATTGAGCATATTGCTTACTCATGGTTTAACAGATTCTGCGCTATTCGTTATATGGAACTCAAAGGTTTTTTAAGCCATGGTCGTAAGGTTCTCAGTGCGATGGATGGCAACGAAGGTATGCCACAAATATTGGAAGAATGCCTTGATTTGGATTTTGAAGGGCTCGATCAAGCACAAGTTCGACAGCTAAAACTGGCCAATGAAGATGAAGCACTCTATCGCGAGCTGCTTTTAGCGCAATGTCATGAGCTGCATAAAGCCATGCCATTTTTGTTTGAAGCCATCGCTGATGAAACAGAACTGCTTCTGCCTAATAACCTTACAAAAACAGATTCACTACTACGTGACCTAGTGCGAGAAATTCCACAAGACGAGTGGGATGATATTGAGATTATGGGTTGGCTGTACCAGTTCTATATTTCTGAAAAGAAAGACCAAGTCATAGGTAAGGTTGTTAAAAGCGAAGATATTCCAGCAGCAACTCAGTTGTTTACCCCAAACTGGATTGTGCAATACCTCGTGCAAAACTCTATTGGCCGACAGTGGTTGCAAACCTACCCAGAATCGCCACTAAAAGCTGAAATGCCTTACTATATTGAGCCGGCAGAACAAACCCCAGAAGTACAAGCCCAGCTTGCAGCAATAACACCCACAAGTATTGAACCTGAATCAATTAAAGTATTAGACCCAGCCTGTGGTTCCGGCCATATTCTGGTTGAAGCTTACAAGGTGTTAAAAGCCATTTATGAAGAGCGTGGCTATCGTACCAGAGATATTCCTGAACTGATTTTAAAGCATAACCTCTATGGTTTGGATATTGACGATAGAGCAGGCCAGCTTGCCGCATTTACCTTAATGATGCTGGCACGTGAAGATGATCGACGAATTTTTGAAAAAGACATTCAACTCAATGTAGTAGCACTGCAAGACACGAAAGGCTTGAATCTGCCTGTGCTTTGGCAGCAGCTGAATTTGTCTGGTGACTGGCAGCAAGGGCAAACACAGGATTTATTTGGCTCGCAAGAGACGCGAGCAGTATACCTAGCCGATGACCGTTACCAGCTGTTAGAAAGAACACTGGTTCAATTTCAGGATGCCAAAACCTTTGGTTCTTTAATTGATATTCCACAGCAAGATGAGCAGGCTTTACAAGCCATGCTTGAAACGCTGAAAGCCCTTCAGCAGGGCAGTGATGAGAATCAATTAAGCGCAGCTAATCAGCTGTTGCCTATTATTCAGCAGGCATTGTTTCTCGCGCAAAAATACGATGCTGTTGTGGCAAACCCGCCTTATATGGGGGGTAAAGGCATGAATGCAGCATTAAAAACCTTTGCCAAAAAAGAATATCCAAATTCAAAATCTGATTTATTTGCGATTTTTATGGAGCGAGCATTTAAATTATTGCAACCAACGGGCTTAAATGCGCAAGTGAATATGCAATCTTGGATGTTTTTATCCAGCTATGAGCAAATGCGTAATAACTTAATTGATGACCATACTTTTATAACCATGGCTCATCTGGGGGCGAGGGCATTCAGTCAGATTAGTGGTGAAGTAGTGCAAACAACTGCATGGGTTATTTCAAATCAGCATTTACAGTCCTACAAGCCTAAGTTTTATCGTTTGATTGAAGGCAGTGAAGTCGATAAAAAAGAAGCACTTCAAAATAAACAAAATGAGTTTGCTGAGACTGCTCAAGATGACTTTAAAAAGATACCGGGCAGTCCTATAGCGTATTCGTTGCATAAGCGATTTTATGATGTATTCGATTTTTCTAATAAGCTTGGCGAAATTGCAAAACCAGTTCTAGGCATGAACTCTACAGATAATAATCAATATGTACGAAGCTGGTCTGAAGTTTCTTTTAATAAGATTAATTATACTTCTACAAGTGGACAAAATAGTCAATCAAGTAAAGCAAAATGGTTTCCTTATAATAAGGGGGGGGAATTTAAAAAATGGTATGGTAATCGGGAGCATGTAATAAATTGGGAGAATAATGGCCACGACATTCATGTGAACAATAACTTACCTTTTAGTCATCAAGGGGCTCCTCTTAGAGGGAAGCGATTTCAGTTTCAAGAAAGTATTACATGGTCATTTATTAGTTCAGCATATTTTGGTGTAAGATATTCGCCACCTGGTAGCATGTTTGATGTTGCTGGCTCATCTGTTTTTTCAACTGATTCTACTCTTTTGAAGTCCTTGGTAGCAGTTTTATGTAGTAAACTTTCGGAGCAGTATTTAAATATTTTAAATCCAACTTTAAATTTTCAGGTCGGAAATATTGCCAACTTGCCAATATTGAAAAAAATTGACCACGAACATTTGAGTAGGTTGTCAGATCAATGTATTGCCATTTCTAAATCAGATTTTGATGAAATTGAATCGTCGTGGGATTTTAGGAAATCACCCTTAATTAATGCTAAGGAGTCCGTTAAATTAAGTTTCAAAAAATATAATGAGCATGCTGAAGAGCAAACTAAAAAATTATTTGCATTGGAAGAAGAGATTAATAGCTATATTTATGACTCTTATGAGATTGATAGTCGGTTTAGACATGATATTTCTCTTAAAGAAATAACACTATTTAGTAATATTTATTTTAAATTTAGCGGAAATCGTTATATGTTTCAGAGTGATCAATTCGTTGATCTAGTTAGCTATACCATAGGCTGCATGATGGGCCGCTACTCCCTCGACCAAGAAGGTCTTGTCTACGCCCACTCAGGCAATAAAGGCTTTTCTGATCTTGTTGACCAAGGCACCTATAAAACATTTCCAGCTGACGATGATGGGATTATCCCTTTAACCCAGCTTGAATGGTTTCCTGATGATGCCACCAATCGCTTTAAAGAATTTGTTGAAGTGGTCTGGGGTAAAGACCATTTACAGGAAAACCTCGATTTTGTTGCAGAATCACTCTGCTTGCATGCTATTAAACCGAAAAAAGGTGAGGCTGCTATAGACACAATTCGCCGCTATCTTTCCGAGCAGTTCTTTAAAGATCACCTTAAAATCTATAAAAAACGCCCAATCTACTGGCTATTCAGCTCCGGCAAAACCAAAGCTTTTGAATGCCTAGTGTATCTGCATCGCTATAACGAAAGTACATTATCACGTATACGTACAGCTTATGTGATTCCATTACTCACCAAGATGGATGCCTATGCTGAAAAACTCTCTCAAGATAGGGATGCTAGTGAATCAGCTGCAGAAATTAAACGTCTTGAAAAAGAACTGGCTCAGCTGCAAAAGCAGCAGGCTGAACTCAGCAGCTTCGACGAGAAACTCCGCCACTATGCCGACCAGCGTATTAGCCTTGACTTGGATGATGGTGTGAAGGTGAATTATGGCAAGTTTGGTGATTTGCTGGCGAATGTGAAAGATGTTACAGGTAAAAAGCCTGAAGTGATTAAGGATATATGAACTTATGTTACTAATAGATCAATATCCAGAGCATAAAGATTTAATTCAATTTATTGATCATTGTGATCATGTCAAATCGACCTTTGAGTTAGCAAAACTCTATTTAGAGACTGACTTCCAAAATAAAGGTATCGATCGTGAATTGCGCCAAATTCTTGTTGAATATTCATATTTACAGATAGCTCAGTTAATAGATCCTCCTGAATCATTTGATAATAGAGTAAGAAGGAAAGTACCAAATTTTTCTATTCATTATTTTTTGCAAGTCTACGATATAGGTAATTGTAATGAAGCTAAAAATTTTTTGGAAACTAACAAAGATATTATATCTTCTTTAAAAAATGCACGTAATAAAGCAATTGCACACTTGGATTTGTTAAGCATTCAAGAGGGTCGGCTGTATCCAGGTTTTAGTTTAAAGCAAGCAGTAGACTTTTTTGAAAGTCTGAGCTTGTTACTTAATAAATTTTATACTAAAGCACAAATTGACTTTAGACATAAGTGGGATGATACGTTTATTCAACGTGATTTTGATATTTTTAAAAATATTATGTGTACTGGTATTGAATACGCATCTCATAAATCGAAATTCGAAAGAAAGAAAAAGCTAAGTAATAATCACCTTTTTGAGAGAGAGCAATAATGGGGATTATCCAAAGCTTATCTGATATAAAAACTCTCAAAGAAAGCACTTCCATCGAATGTAAACTCGCTCAAGGTAAAGACGGATTAGGTGCTTTACCACATGATGTTTGGGAAACCTACAGTGCTTTTGCCAATACTGAAGGTGGTACAATTCTGCTCGGTATTCGTGAGAAAAAAGCAGGGGTATTTGAACTGGCAGGTATTAGCAAACCTGAAAAAGTATTGGATGCTTTATGGAAAGGTCTTGGTAACCCGCAAAAAGTCAGTGTCAATATAGTGCGCGAAAAGTGGGTGCAAGTTCACACTATTGACCATAAAAACATTATTGAAATTCATGTGCCACGTGCACCTCGTAAGCACCAGCCAGTCTACATCAATGGTAATCCTTTAACTGGCACTTACCGCCGTTTAGCAGATGCTGATCAACGTTTAACAGAGACAGAAGTCAAGCGTATGCTTGCTGAACAGCACGAGGCGAGCCAGGATGAACGAATTTTAAAAGGCTTTTCTCTTGATGATCTCCATGAAGAAAGCCTGCAAGCTTTTCGCAATATGTTAAGTGCCCATAAGCCTGATCACCCATGGCTTGCTTTAGATCATCAGAAGTTCTTACAAAATATTGGCGGCTGGCGACATGATCGTGAAACAGGCGAGCAGGGCTTAACTATTGCTGGTTTATTAATGTTTAGTACTTCACCAGTGATTAATGAAGTCTTATCCCTCTATTTTCTCGATTATCAAGAGCATGATGATAATAATGAAACCCGCTGGATAGACCGCCTTGTACCTGACGGCACTTGGTCTGGTAATCTATTCGATTTTTATCGCAAGGTCATCCGCAAATTAGAAGCCGATTTAAAAGTGCCTTTTGCAGTCCATAACCATCAACGTCAGGATGATAGTTTTTATCATCAAGCCATTCGTGAAGCCTTTATTAATTCAATTGTGCATGCTGATTACACTGATCGAGCTTCTCTTAAAGTTGTTAAATCCCCAAGCGGTTTTCTATTTCGCAACCCTGGTTTAATGCGTGTACCAGCTGAAATTGCGCTGGAAGGTGGTGAGAGTGATTGCCGCAATCGTACACTTCATGCCATGTTTTTACTTTTGGGGCTTGGTGAGCGAGCAGGTTCTGGTATAGCTAAAATACATCAAGGCTGGACTGATGCAGGCCAAGTTTTTGAAATTGAAGATAAATTTCAGCCATATCTTCAAACTGTGGCTGCATTAAAGTGGGTAGAAATGCCCGAAACTACCCAGAAAACTACCCAGAAAACTACCCAGAAAACTACCCAGATTCAGCAAACTATACTGAAACAGCTTAAGGCAAACCCACATTTGTCACGTAAGGAACTTGCATCGAAGCTAGAGGATATCACTGAAGATGGAGTGAAATATCACTTAGATGTCCTGCGTAAAAATGGCCTCATTGAGCGTATAGGCCCTGCACGTGGTGGGCATTGGCTTGTGAAGTAGGTATGTTATGCATTTGTTTAATAAATTTTAATATAGGAAAAAGTCAGTGAATAAAAATAGATATTCCAGCGTAAATTCTGAAGCTAACAATAATCCAAATTTGATCATTCCACGTGATAAATTTGTAGAATCTTTAAAAGATAGAATATCAAAAGGAATCGAGTTAAAAAATACAAAAATAGATTCAGCGGAAATGTTAGAAGAGAAACGTTCAGAGCAAAAAAAGTGGAATGATTTTAATATTGAATTACTTTCTCGAAGTTTTGATAATAATGTAATGTCTAAAAATTACTCTAAAGTTTCAGGTTTTGGAGTAATGCATGTAAATCCATCATTTCAACAGCGAATTGAGAGTTTTAGAGGTGGTATGGCAAACAAAATTACGAATCTAGAGTCAATTTTGGAAAGAGTTGACCTCATACCAGAGTCTATAGCTTATGAGATAGAAAATAATAACTTAGCAGAAAACAAGTCCAACTTAGACTCAGTTTTTATTGTCCATGGTCATGATGAAGCAGCAAAATCAAAGGTTGCCAGATTTGTTGAAAAATTAAAGCTTAAAGCTGTTATTTTACATGAACAACCGAACCAAGGACAAACAATCATTGAAAAATTCGAAACTAATGCTGCTAAAGTTGGGTTTGCAATTGTTTTGCTAACGCCAGATGATATTAGTGCCCCCGTGAACGAGCCAGACTCAACTACCATGAGGGCAAGGCAAAATGTAATTTTAGAATTAGGGTATTTTTGCGGTGTTTTAGGTAGAAGTAAAGTGTGTGTGTTGTACAAAAGTGAAGTTGAAATACCTTCTGATTATTTGGGTGTTATTTATACACCGCTTGATGATGGTGATGGTTGGATGTTAAAGCTTGCCAAAGAAATGAAAGAATCTGGTTTACCCGTTAATTTAAATGATGCATAACAAGGCGCAGAACCCGACCGCTAAACCGGAGGGTTAGCTTGGAGTTAAGCAGAAATGAGGAGTAAGGTGTCGTTAAGCGGTACGCCAAGGAAGAAATATGAACATAAACCAGATACAGCTTGGTCTTGAGCAGGCTTTTATCAAAGAGCAGCATCGTATTGTTTTTTGGTATGACCCGGAAAAATCTTTTAGTGATGACATCAATGAACTTAACTTAGACGATGTCACCATTATCAATATGGCAGGTGAGTCGACTTTTGAAATTAAGTTAAAACTTGAGCTTGAAGACAAGCAAGGCAAGTATTTATTGTATTTCCCATTCGCTGAACCAGAAATGGAGCACGATTGGCTGCTGGATATGAAACTGTATTCAAGGCAATTCTACGCAGATCGTATTTCAATGATTTTCAATCAGCTTGAGTTGCAACAGCAAAGTTTGCGGGAACACTTGAGTAAACGAGAATCATTTTTTGCAGAAAAAGGCAGATTTGAAGCTTTAAAAGGGTTTATTAATCCAAAAGATAATGAAAAAGCCATTGATATGGCCATGATTGCAACCATAGTAGAAGCGTCCGCAACAGATCTTGTGTCTATTATCTTTGCTTTAGCAAAAGAGTTTTCGGCTTTTGGAGCTCAGCTTGAAGATGAGCTTGATATGATTAAAACCTTGGCCTCACTTAATTTACTCCCTTTACTTGTACAGGAGTTGCAACATGAGGTTGGTTATCCTTCAAGTGTTGAAGAGCTTGATGGCTCGCAACTATTCCATGTAGGTCGGTTTTTTATCAAGCTTTTAATGACAGATTTTTGTGAAAGTTTAGGGCAAACCCCTGGGTGGGCGCAGCAACATGTGATGACAGCCACGCGAGCAAGTGCTTCAAGTCATATTATCGTGTCACGCTTGCAAGACAGTAAAGATCACTCAAAGTGGTTTGATTACATATCAGACTTAGTGTCTGCAGCACTTAATATTCAAAGCAAACTAACTAGTTTTGATACTCAAGATCTCGAACATGTAATGACTTTTGAAGCTGTTGAACAGCGTATTATTATTGATGTAGCGCAAAAGATTCCAGCCATTGAAAAAAGACATTTAGCCCAAGTTAATACCTTAATTTCAACTCGATTAGATGGGTACTGGGCTTCAAAACATAAGCACGATGCTATTGCTCACAAATATAGAAAAGCCTATGCTGCTCTCCAAGCGGCTGTAGATCTCTTTGATTTAAGAAGGCAATACACACAAGGTTTTTACTTTAAGACCTGTGAAGAACTCTATAACGCCTATTTAAAAGAGCTTTATAAATTCGATACAGCTTATCGTTTATATCATGTGGCTGCTGAGCAATCGCACCTTAATGGCTTTCATGCACTGACCCAAGAGATTGAAAAATGTTATGCAAGCTGGTTTATGGGGGCATTGGCACAGAACTGGAGTGAATTAATAGAACGAGAAAACCGTTTAGAAAATTGGTCCATACCAGGGGTCACCAATCAGCAAAAATTTTATGAGGTGCAAGTCAACAGGCTTTTAAATGAAGGGAAAAAGCGTGTCGTTGTGATTATCAGTGATGCTTTTCGCTATGAAGCAGCTCAAGAGCTAGTGCAAAAAGTAAATGAAAACCGTTATTGCAGTGCCTCTATGAAAACCCAGCTTGGTGTATTACCAAGTTATACAACATTAGGAATGGCCTCCTTATTGCCTCATGACTCTTTGGAATATAACCCTAAAACTGCTGGTGTATTGATTGACGGCCAGTCGACTCAGGGTACAACGGATCGTGACAAGATTTTGGCAAATCATGGTGGTATGGCTGTTGCTTTTGATATTGCTGTGTCTTGGTCTATTACCGATGCTCGTGAGAATATCAAAAATAATAAAGTTGTCTATATTTACCATGACAAGATAGATTCAACAGGGGATAAAGCGAGTAGTGAAAGCGGTACTTTTGATGCTGTTGAAACTGCTATTGAGCAGCTTGCGGAGTTAAGTCGTAAAATCGTGACAAACTGGAATACATCAACTGTATTGATTACTGCTGATCATGGCTTTTTGTTCCAGCAGTCGAAATTGAGCGAAGGTGATAGAACAAAACTACTGGAAAAACCATCAAACTTTAAATATAAAAAGCGTTATTTGATTGGACAGAACTTGCCTGACTCGGATCAGGTATGGAAAGGCTTAACAAAGCACACAGCTGGTACAGCCTGTAGTACAGAGTTCTGGATTCCAAAAGGTGCTAACCGTTTTCATTTTGTTGGTGGTGCTCGTTTTGTTCATGGTGGGGCTATGCCGCAAGAAATAGCTGTGCCGATCGTGACTGTTCAACAATTACGAGGTGCCAAGGCCCAAAGTCGTACTAAACGTAATGTCGATGTAATTTCCCCTCGTTCAACATTACGAATGGTAAATTCAATACAAAAATTTGAGTTGATGCAAACAGAGGCTGTGGGTGAGAACTTAAAGCCTGCACTGATTAGCGTGGCTATTTATGACGGTGAAGCTAAAGTGTCCAGTGAAGAAACGCTGACATTTGATTCCGCTTCAGATTCTTATAATGATCGAATAAAAGATGTCAGGCTCTCTCTAATGGGCTCAAACTTTGATCGTCAAAAAGATTATTTTTTAATATTAAAAGACAAAGAACTTGATCATGAAATTCAACGCTATAAAGTCACGATTGATTTAGCAATTGAAGATGATTTCTTTTGATCAGGCTATTGAGCTTTAATAAAAAGATGAAGCCTGTTTCTAGCAAGGTATGGATATGACAACTGATAATGAAAAAGAACTCGATCAATTGCTGAATGAACACTTCGCTGGTCGTGTGGTTCGAAAAGATCTCACAAAACTGATTAAAGAAGGCGCTAATGTGCCTGTATATGTGCTTGAGTATTTGCTTGGGATGTATTGTGCTTCTGATGACCAAGAAGTGATAGAGCAAGGTTTAAGAAATGTTAAAACTGTATTGGCTGAAAACTATGTAAGGCCAGACGAAGCTGAAAAAGTTAAATCATTGGTTAAAGAGCGCGGCAGTTATAAGGTTATTGATCGTGTCACTGTAAAGCTGAATGAGCGTAAAGATAAATACGAAGCATCCTTTAGTAATTTAGGCATTATGAATGCTGAAATTTCATCGGGTATCGTCAAAGAATTTGAAAAGCTGTTGGTCGGTGGTATCTGGGTTATTGCGACCTTAAGTTATTACTACGAAGAAGGGCAGTCAACTTCTCCATTTGGCGTTACTCTTTTAAAACCTATTCAAATGCCAAATATGAATATGGAGGCGCTTTTCAATGGACGTTCCGCTTTAAGAACTCAGCAATGGCGAGAGTGTTTAATTCGATCCATTGGTATGGAGCCTGCAGAGCTGGAAGAAAATGTGCAGTGGCATTTGCTTGCTCGTATGATTCCCTTTGTTGAAAATAATTATAATATGTGTGAGCTTGGGCCTCGTGGTACTGGTAAAAGCCATATTTATAAAGAATGCTCACCCAATAGTATTCTTGTTTCTGGTGGTCAAACTACCGTCGCTAACTTATTTTATAATATGAGTAGTCGCCGCATTGGGCTTGTTGGTCTGTGGGATTTAGTTGCCTTTGATGAAGTGGCTGGCATTTCCTTTAAAGATAAAGATGGCGTGCAAATCATGAAGGACTATATGGCCTCTGGCTCTTTTGCTCGTGGTCGAGAACAAATGGAAGCCTCTGCTTCAATGGTCTTTGTTGGTAATATCAACCAGAGTGTAGAATCTTTAGTAAAAACAAGTCATTTATTAGCGCCTTTTCCTGAGGCTATGATTGACTCTGCATTTTTCGACCGCTTCCATGCATACGTGCCTGGATGGGAAATCCCTAAAATGCGTCCTTCCTTTTTCACGAATCGGTACGGTTTAATTGTTGATTATTTAGCTGAATTCTACCGGGAAATGCGCAAAAGAAGTTTTTCTGATGCTTTAGACCAGTACTTTAAATTAGGTAATAATTTAAATCAGCGTGATGTCATTGCTGTTCGTAAAACTGTATCAGGATTAGTTAAGCTTTTATTTCCTCATGGCCAATACACTAAAGAAGATATTCGCCCATGTTTAGAATATGCGCTGCAGGTACGAAGACGAGTTAAAGAGCAATTGAAAAAGATTGGTGGCATGGAATTTTATGATGTGCACTTTAGTTATATTGATAATGACACGCTCGAAGAGCATTTTGTCTCTGTCAAAGAGCAGGGCGGTAGTGGCCTAATTCCTGAAGGCCCTGGAAAACCAGGCTTTTTGCATACAATTGGTTTAAGTAATAAAGGCATGCCAGGGCTTTATAGACTCGAATTGCAAGTCACAAAAGGCTCCGGCAAACTTGCTACATCGGGTTTATGGAATTCAAGTGCTGCAAAAGAGCAGGTTAAAATTGCCTTTGATTACTTTAAAGCCAATGCTTCCAGGATTACAGCAGGTAAAAAAGTCAGTGAGCATGATTTTCATTTACATGCGGTTGAATTGCAAAATACAGGGCCTTTTACTCATTTAGCTCTATCAAGTTTAGTGGCTTTTGCTTCTGGCTTATTAGGCAAGCCTGCTCAAAGCCAGATGGTTGTGCTTGGGGATATGAGTCTTGGTGGTACGGTAACCCCCGTTGAAAACTTGGCTGAATGTTTGCAAGTTGCATTTGATGCTGGCGCTAAAAAGGTGGCTTTACCTATGAGCAGTGCTATGGATATTCCAACAATACCTGCTGAATTATTTACTAAATTTCAAACAAGCTTTTATGCTGATCCTGTAGATGCAGTGTTCAAGGCGTTGGGTGTTGATTAGGTATTGTTAACTGTTTAAACTTGATGGCGCTTGAAATGAATAATACCCATACACAGAACTTTGTATTGCACCTTAGGATCAGGAGTAGCATGAAATGCCATCCAGAAACATATATCAAATTAAAATCTCTCTTTCAAACTCTAAACCACCAATCTGGAGACGGTTGCTTGTATGGGGCGATATGAGTTTGCCAAAACTGCATTTAGCCATACAGATAGCAATGGGCTGGTGTAATGGCCACCTGCATCAATTTATCAAAAACGACAGATTTTATGGTGTGATTGATGACGAGTTTCCAGATCCTTTTGGTGATACAGAAGATGAAACTCAGTTCAAACTATGCGATCTCATTAAAAAAGAAAAAGATGTTGTGCTTTATGAATACGACTTTGGTGACTCGTGGATGCATAAAATAACCTTGGAAAAGGTACTTAAGCCAGATCCTGCTTTAACATATCCTCTTTGCATCAAAGGTAAGAAAGCCTGTCCACCTGAAGATTCTGGCGGTATTTGGGGTTATTATAATATGTTGAATGTTATAGCTGATGAAACAAATGAAGACTACGAAGAGTATGCTGAATGGTTAGGTGATGCGTTTGATCCTGAATACTTTAGTGTGAGTGAAGTGAATGAAGAGCTTCAAAATTCTTTTACCAAGAGTTGTGTTGTAAACTAAAAAGAGTGCTCTACGCATAGACGTAAGCAACTGAAGAAAACGGACAAATTATATGAGCCCTACAATATACCCATAGCGTTTGAATTTTAGGTGTCTCTCTTTCCACATGAAGGTGCTTTATACACCTAAAACTCAATCGCTGTGGGTATAGATATTGATTTAAGTGATAAGTTTGTTCGAAATTATGAGAGATTTCCGTTAACTGCGCGTAATTCTGATATTGAATTATAAGGCTCTCGTTTATGATTATAAAAACCTGCTTAATTTTAATGCTCTAAAATTGTCGGACATAAATATGACTAAAAAAGTGACCCTTGTCGAACTTAAAAAACATTTACGTAAAAAAGAACACAATGAACTTGTTGAAGAGATAGCCGATCTCTATAAAAAATTTACAGTTGTGAAGGAGTACTACCAAGCCTCTTTTTTTAATGATGACGAGGCTGTATTGAAAAAATACAAGTCGATTATTGATACCGAGTTTTTAGGTGGCGCTAGATCACTTCCAAAAATGAGGTTGTCAGTTGCTCGTAAGGCAGTCACTGATTATAAAAAAGTATCCTGTTCTGATACTGGACTGGCCGATATTATGCTCTACTATGTCGAAGCTGGTATTGATTGCTCTAACACCTATGGTAATCCCTACGAACAGTTTTATATAAGCGTAGATCGCATGTTTGAATCTGCAATCAAACTTATCCATGAAAAGGAGTTGCTGAATCAGTTTGAAACGAGAATAAAAGCTGTTGTGCACAATTCTGTTGATTCAGGTTATGGGTTCGACGATTTATTGGAAGAGTTGTATGAGATCTAGTGGATTTAAATTAATACGGACAGCGTTTAGCAGGACTGTTTCAATGAGATTTCATAGGCTGACCATCTATGTTACAATACTCGCATTCGTTATGAGCATTTAAATTTCTAAAAGCAAAACCGCCGCACTGGCATCAGGTTGGTCGGGTCTTCTTAAGCATGTCCGAAGTAGAGTTAATAGCTCTTAAAAAGATTTTTTAGATCTTCCGCTGTCAGTTTTAAACCACCACTTCCATCTTCGGCAAATAAGCCTTCCGTGAGCGCTGCTTTTTTCTCTTGCATTTCTTGGATGGTTTCTTCGACGGTGTTAACAGCCTGCATTTTGTAGACAAAGACTGTATTTTTTTGGCCATAGCGGTGTGCTCGATCGGTTGCTTGGTTTTCGACAGCGGGATTCCACCAAGGATCATAGTGAATGACTGTGTCAGCAGTGGTTAAATTTAAACCTGTTCCACCAGCTTTTAAGCTAATCAGAAATACCGGTACACGTCCGCTTTGAAAACGCTCGACCTGTTTATCTCTGTTGGTCGTAGCGCCGGTCAGTTTGGCGTAGCCTATATTGCGATCTTTGAGTTCGTTTTCAATTAGTGTCAACATTTTTGTAAATTGTGAGAAGATGAGGATCTTTCGACCTTCATCAATCATATTGGGCAGCATCTCCATGAGCATTTCCAATTTAGCGGACTGACCATGAGCTGCCTTTGCCGAAGGTAGCGAAATTAATCGAGGATCGCAGCAGACTTGTCTGAGCTTGAGCAAAGCATCCAAGATAATAATATGACTTCTTGCTAATCCTTGGGCTTGGATGGCGTCGCGTACTTTCGCTTCCATGGATAGTCGGATGCTTTCATAGAGATCTTGTTGTTTGCCTGAAAGTTGTACTCGGCAAAAAATGATATTTTTTTCTGGCAAATCTTGCAACACGTCTGCTTTTTGACGGCGAAGCATAAAAGGTTTTACGCGAGATGATAACATCTGACGACGATCTTGATGATCTTCTCTTTCAATTGGATTTTTATAAACTGCTCTAAAGTGTTGTGAGTCTCCCAAAAATCCTGGCATGATAAAATGAAATAACGACCAGAGTTCACCCAGATGGTTCTCCATGGGTGTGCCCGTTAAGCAAAGGCGATGTTTGGCTTTTATTTGGTGAGCTATCTGTGTTGTTTTTGCTTTGTGGTTTTTAATATATTGTGCTTCATCTAAAATGAGGTAGTAAAATTCATGTTGCAACAGGAGCTTCTTATCTCGCATGAGCAATGTGTAAGTTGTCAAAATAATATCGTGTTGCTCTATAGTGTCCGAAAATTCGTGCCGGTTATTCCCATGATGGATGAGTACTTTGAGGTGAGGCGTGAAATTGGCTGCTTCTTTTTTCCAGTTATACATTAGGCTGGTTGGTGCGATAATGAGACTTGGATGCTGCATTCGTCGGCGATTTTTTTCAATACTGAGATGCGCAAGAGTTTGGACTGTTTTTCCAAGCCCCATATCATCGGCCAAAATACCACCAAAACTGTTTTCCCGTAAAAACTGCAGCCAGTTGACGGCCTCACTTTGGTAGGGACGAAGCTGGGCTTTAAAGCTTTTTGGAGGTTTCACTGTTTTGATACTTTTAAACTCGTTAAGTTTTTGACCAAGCTTGAGCAACGTATCGTCGCCAGTCCAACGCATTTTGGCTGACTCAAATGCCTTACGTATTTCGTGGATTAGTGCTGCATGGCGCTTGGTCAGTGAGACGTCGGTACTATTGTTATTACCTTTGCCTTTGGTTTCTGAATTGTAAAGCTCAAAAAGCACATTGATGATCGGTTTGATACGTGAGTAAGGTGCTTCAATGATGGTATTATGAGTGACAGGGAGATGCACAAGGCTATCGTCGTCCATTTCGGCAAAATCTTCAGGGCCCATTGCTGAAATCAGTTTTGAAATGGCAGGAAGAACATCAATGATCGCACCATTGAGTTCGATGCCAATGCTTAAACCAAAATAATCGTAATCAGATTCAGCCTTGAGTTCTGAATACCATTCTAAATTCTCGTCAGAGTAAATTTCCGCAAAATTGTCATGTTCACGAATGATTTTCCAGCCAAGTTGTTGCAGTTCATCAAGTGCATGAATTGAAAAATCGATAAAATCTCCAGAATCTACGAGCGATTGAATGATTGCAATTTCTGACTGCTGCGAAGAAACTTTGCCGTGAGGTTGCTCTGGTGCTTCAAGGAGATCCATAAATTCTGTTAATTGAAATAGCCATCGCTTTTCAATCTCAAAGTCTCGGTTGAACTTATAGATCTGGCCATCTTTCATATACATGACTTCGTCGGTGATATTTTTGCGATTGAACGGAACAATATGACCGTCATACTCAAAGCTCACTTCGATGGTCGGTAATGACCTTGTGTAAAATGATACGTTGTAAATTTTTGCCATTAAACCTTCTATAGGCACATCGGCAAGAAATGTCGGCGGAATAAAAATGTCTTTGATATCTACTGTGAGCACAGGTACGATATTATTTATTTGCTGTTTTGTTGGCTGCGTTAAGCGCTGCGGTGCAATTTGAGGTATTGATGTTAGTGCGATCAGCTGGTCTGCAACTTGTTGCGTAGCTTCTGGTGGTATATCTGGTGCCTGCAATAAATGCTGTAGGATTTCAGGAGTGATGTCTGTCTCGAGTTGCCCAAGCGTTTTATGTGCTTGGTTAAAATACCAAATGCTGTCTAAAAAGACTAATTTGACCTGAGAGTTAGAGACAGTTAGTTCAAACTTTTGGTGGGCGTTTGGTAACAGTTTCCAGCTGACTGTAGGCGATAAGGGTTCACCCAGTTGCAAAGGCTGAGAAAGTTCTTTATCAGTGAAGCATCGCCCTGTTTTCAGCAAGTCTTTGAGGTTTTGTGAGGCTTTTTGGCCCTGAATACAGAGATTGTCTCTATTGGAGGATATGTTGGAATGTATTAGACTTTCAAACTGTAAGGTGGCAAGTAGATTTGTATCGTCTGCTTGCACGTAATTTTTCAACGTGGTGCTTGAAGGCGAGACTTGTCGAAGCTTGCCGTAGCCTCCTGCTTTTAAAACCCGAGAAACATTTAGTTCGATTGGGATTGTTGTTGCTGCAGATGAAATCTGTAACACATACAGCAGATGTTCGTTGACGTGCCTTTTGGCGCTTTGCATTGTACCAAGATTGCTTTGAGTAGTACTTGTAGTGCCAAGTGCAGAGAGCCAATGGCCTAAAGCAGAGTCTTGAGTATTGATATGACTGGCAGGCGCTGCATTAGATGTACTGTGAAGCGGCAACTGTGGCGAATGATGCGTGGTTATCTCAGGGAATCTCCTTTCAGCATTTGCTTGTAGCAGCGAAGCCACCGCGTGCTTGCAGTTAAAATTGACAGGACATGAACAGTCTCCTGATACATCCATGTCTTCCCAGTTAATGCTGACTGTGGTTCTATATGGCCGATTTTGTGAGCCACGGACTGAAGACTTCAACTGTGTGTTTGTTTCAGTGAATGTGCAAGTTACAATCGTTGCTTGACCATTGTTAAAGTAGCGACGGCCTCGAGTTATCGTATTATCATTAAAGTTTTCTAATAGTAATGCGGAAATCAATGAGGTTGCAGTGCTTTGCATAAGAGTGGCCTGTAACAATTGAATAAATGCCTTGCTAGGGGCATGGTAGTAAGTTTTTTAAATTCGCTATCGCTCGACTTTACTTTTATCCGTGTATTTTATCCTTGATATCCCTTAAAACCCCATCCAATCCAAGCTCTTTGGATCAACTTTTTTGCATACTGCGATTAAGCTTTTTGCTCTTTTTTGTGAGCAATGGGCCTCACATATTTCTTCGTTGATGATTTCGAGCAATTCATTGAAGGTTTCATCGCTACCTTCAAGAATCCAGCCTTTGTCTGTGGGTTTAGCGCACATAATCAAGTAGTGGACATTTTCCGGCCGGCCATAGATGTGATCCAAGGCATTATACTGAGTTTTGGTAAGCGTAATTTTCATAAGTTTGAACTGTAAAAATGAGCATTAAAATTTTGTATTAGATTGTCATCTGGCAGCCGTAGTGCTTATTTTGAGAGCACTCAAGTGTGGTGTCAATAGCTAGTCTATTCCAATATGATACGTCTCTTAGGTTTAAAGCTTTAGCTTCTTAAAAATAAATTCAGGCACATGCTGAATAATCAGCATAATGTAGCGCCAGAACCATGGTGTGTAGACAATATTTTTGTCTTTTTCAAAAGCAGACATAATATCTTTAGCGACATCTTCAGGTTGAGCCCAAAGTGCGCCTTTAGGAATATGTGCAGTCATTGGTGTATCGACAAAGCCAGGTTTGATTGTAATAACATGCACATTTGAAGCTTGAAGACGGTTGCGAAGACCTGCTGCAAAAGTTGTCACCATAGCCTTACAAGCACCGTAAATATAATTACTTTGACGGCCACGATCACCAGCAACAGAGCTTATAATTGCAATTTTACCTGCTTTTTGTGCTTCCATTGCATTTGCAATTGATGTAGCAAGGCTAATTGTGTTAAGCGCATTATCTTTAATGCATTGCTCTGTTAAAGCATAGTTTTTTTCAATATCACGTTGCTCAGGTAAAGTGCCTTGCGCAATAAGAACACGGTCATATTGTCCAATTTCAGCAAGAATACCTTGTAGTAACTCTTCGTGCTTATCAAACGCATTTAAATCTTGAACGTGAATACTCACTTGGCTTGCACCTAAAGTAACAAGATGAGATTTAATCTGTTCAAGCTTTTCTTGGTTGCGGCCAACAAGTGCAAGTGCATAACCATGCTTGGCATGTTCACTGGCAACAGCTTGAGCAATTGCTGATGTTGCACCAAAAACAACACAGCTTTTTTGATGAAGTTTTGCAGAAGTTGTAGTTTCTGTTGTCATTGTTTGTCCTTAATTATGCAGAAGTACCAGTTACTCGACGCCAGAAGCTTGAGCTGAAAGCTGGATCAATAAATTGACTAAAGTGTTCCCAGTTTGGATAAAATGTTGCAAAAGATTCAGCAGACATTCGTGCATCTTTTGCAGGATAAACTCGGCCTTTGGCATCTCGAACTAAAGCATCAAGCTCATTTAAAAGCTTTAATGTTTCGCCGCCTTTGTTTGGGAAATCTAGCGCAAAGGTGAAACCTTCCATTGGGAATGACAGCATGCCTGGAGATTGAATATCACCAAATTCTTTCAATACAGTTAAGAAAGAACCACCATCTGAATGCGCAATTTTTGTCATGATCTCGCGCATAATTTCTGGCTCAGATGGAACTGCGCACTGGTATTGATAAAAACCACGACGGCCGTAAATTTTATTCCATGTCCCAATGCCATCTAGAGGGTAGAAGTATGGATTATAATGCTGAACACTTTGTTTGTATGGTGTACGTTGTTGGTTTAAATATAAAAAATTAAACGCTTTAATGCTTAATGGGTTTAATGCAATATTTGGAAACTCAACTGGAATAGAAAGCTTTGGAGCTTGATTGGCATAAGGGTCTTGGCCACTTGAATGCGGTAAGTCGCGATGGTTTGCTGCTAAAAATAAACCTTGGCCTAATTTATCGCCTTTAGCTAAAGCATCTACCCATGCCACTGTGTATTCATATTCATCTGCAGCACGCTTCGATAACTCACAAAATTCATCAAAATTTTTATAGCGGAAAGAGTCAACATCCATCCAAGGTGTTCTGATTTTTTTGAGCTGAATGGCTCCAGCAGTGATAAAACCAGTTAAGCCTAGTCCACCAATAGTGGCTTTATATAAATCAACATTATCTAATGTTGAGCACTTTAAGTATTGGCCATCTGATCTGAGCAGATAGAACCATGGTGTATGGCAGCCAAAAGTACCAGCGCTATGATGGTTTTTACCATGCACGTCGTTTGCAACAGCACCGCCATAAGTCACGTTTTTCGTACCTGGTGTGACTGGTAAAAACCAACCGCGAGGCACTGCAAACTCAAGAATCTGCTTAAGCGTGACGCCAGCTTCAACTTCTAAAAGACCAGTCTTCGAATCAAAATGAATAAAGCGAGTAAGTTGCTTAGATGAGACAAGTACACCGTCTTTATTTAAGCAGGAATCGCCATAACTACGGCCCAAACCGTATGGCAAATAGGAATGCTGGTCTTCAGCAAGAGCAGGGAGTGTTGATGTACGCCAGGACAATGATGTCACTGGTTGGTGCCACTGAAACAAGCGGCCCCATGCTAAATTTTGTGCCATTGAATCTCTCTTATTACAAAATGCATTTCAATATAGAGATTAAAAAAGCAATCTGTTGAAGATAGTGTGAAAAATAGGTTTCTTACTCATCTTTATTGCAGATTGCTTTTAGTTAAACAGTTATGCGAAAGCCGCAATAATAAGAATAGCAAGGCAAATACCACCTGCAGCCCAAGTAAAGCGGTCTTTAATTGCATATTCAACTGGATCTTCATCAACTTGCCCGCGAGCGGTGAGCACCCAAATACGGGTGATCCACACTGTTAGGATAGGGCAAATTAACCAGAGAATTTGAGGCTTATCATAGAGAAGGCTCACTTCTGGGCTATGGATATATAACGAGATAACCAGTATTGCTAGGTAACCAGATGCTGAACCTAGGCTTTGTAATACAGGCAGGTCAGCTACTTCATAACCACGGCCTTCTACAAATGTTTTATTTTGCTCTACTAATTTTTGCAACTCACTGACTCGTTTGACTAGGCCTAAGCTGAGGAAAATAAATAAAGAGAATGCAAGTAACCAGAAGGATACTGTTACACCAATAGCCGCAGCACCAGCAAGCACGCGAATAGTGTAAAGCATTGCAAGGCTCACTACATCAAGTGATTGTAGTCGTTTGAAGCTTAAAGAGTAGGTGAGTGTGAGCACTAGATAGCTAAAGAGAATAAAGAAAAACTCAAACGGCATGAAAATAAGTGCCGATAAGAATGAAAAACCGAGCATTGCAGCTGCAGCCATAGCGCCTTTATTAATTGGTATAGCACCAGATGCAAAAGGGCGGTTGCATTTTGTGTGATGGTTACGGTCCGCTTCAAGGTCAAGAAGGTCATTAATAAAGTAAGTCGCAGAAGCGCAAATACTCATAATGATAAAGGCAAAAATAGCCGAGCCGATAGCTGCGCTGGATGTAAACATGTGAGCTGTCATGAGCGGGACGAAGATCAGTAGATTTTTCATCCATTGATGCACTCGAAGTGCCTTACGAATAACTTTAAAGTTGATTTTGTATTGTGGTGGGAAGACACGCTCTACAGCAAGAGCTGTATTCTGTGCAGCTGAAATCACTGCTCCTGAAGCGTTAACAACAATGGCATGGCGTGCAAACTTCCAAACGTTAGCATCAACGCTATGATTGCCCGCATAGTCAAAGCCACGCTCACCATATTCTTCTACAAGTCTATTTGCTTTATTATGGCTTGTGCAGTTTACAAGTGGTGTAGTTGCAATCACTTCATCAAATAATTGAATATGTTGTGCAAAAGCATTGGCATACTTTTCATGTGTGCCTGTTACAAGAACAAGTCGTCGACCATTTGCTTTTTCTGTTTCAAGCCATGCTTTAAAGTCGTTGTGTAAAGGAAATCGATCTACTGCTAAGTCACAGTGCTTGGCAAGCTGGTTTTTAAGGAAGGCTTTACCTTTAAAAAACCAAAACGGCACCATAAAGGCCATTAACCAATTTTGTTTGATAAGTTGCGCCACACTTTCATAAAGTGTGTCTGTCAAAATTAAGCTGCCATCTAAATCAACACAAAGAGGGACTTGCTTATCACTTGCGCTTGCTTGAACATCAGCATTGTTCAAATGTTCTTGACCAGTTTCTTTCATACTTAAACCTGTTCCAATTTCCTTTTTGCGGCTGTTATTGTATCGCTACACTGTCGCATCACTGTGATCAGTTTCTGTTTTTTTGGGTGCATGGCTTGAGACCACTTCGAGGTAACACATGACAAGAATACCTATGAGTACCGCAAACCAAAGCGTTGCTATACGGCAAATTAATGTTGCAGCTACGCTATCCGCATCTGAAACGCTCAAAGCCATTAAAAGTAGATGCATTGTGATCTCTGCACCACCAAGGCCACCAGGTAAAAACGATAATGCCCCTACCAGCATTGCTGCAGAGTAGATTGCTGCAACCATATATCCATTTAAGTCATAACCTAAAAGATCAATGAGGTATACAAAGCCAATTGCTTCTGCTCCCCATGACATAATACCTAAAGCGCATCCGATCAAAAGTGGTTTTGCAGCCAGGAGTTCCTTGGTTCTTTCGCATGTCTCAGCACCAAAATGGCAAATTTTACCAATGAGCTTACCTTCTGATTTTTTTGCGTAGTGATTCAGCACTTTAATTGTCAGCGGTTGTTGAATAAGAATAATCGCCACAGTGCATATAACGGCTGTGAGAATAATAACCCATCTGTATTCTTCAAAAGTCCAGATTCCTAGAAGGGCTATAAACCAGACGGCAAGTAAATCTAAAAGTCGTTCAGTCAAAAGAATTGCAATGGCATGCTTAAACGGCACTTTATATGGCTTTAAGTAGATATAGCGGATAGATTCGCCAGCTTTGCCAGGTGTTGTTGTTAGCGCAAAACCTGATAGGTAGTAAAGAAGGTTCGGAAGAGTGGGGACCTTGTCGCCTATATGCTTCATCATCCAGTGGTAACGTGCAAATCGCAATAAATAATTCACTAAGCTCAATGCAAGTAGAACAATACAGCCTTGGATGCCAATTTTATTCAGAGCATTCCCAATTTTTGTAGGATCAGATAATCCAACCCAAAGCCCGTAAGCTGCTGAGCTCAGTACGATAGAAAGAAGTAGTGCTCTTAATTGTTTCTTATTCACATTAGATCCGCTTTAATAAATAAACCTTGCCAGAAAAGCTAGTTACTGTTTTTGATTGCTTGCGTGATAGTGGGTGGCAGGCTAACTCAACTGAATATAATACGTGGACTTTTGATGCTAAGGGTGTTGCCTATTATTTCGTCTTTGCTCTTTTTAGGCGCAAAAGTCGAGACATATTATCACAAACGAAAATATCCGTAAAAGTAAATAGATAGAGTCGGTAACGCTGTAACTTAAGATTGACTCTCAAAAGAAAATTTTGTTTGAAAATACACTAGATTAAGAAACGAGAGGATGGACAGATATGAAAAGGTGCCAAATAACATAAGTGTTTGACACCTTTACTTTATAACTTAACTCAGTTTGAGAGAGTCAAATTATTTACAAAATTAAGAGTAAGCTCTTTGATTTTGTCTTGGTGGACGGCTTTCACGTGGGTGAGCCTTGTTCACACGGATTGTACGACCGTTAACTTGTTGGTTGTTTAGGCCTTCAACAGCTGCATCGCCTGCTGCTTCTGAACCCATTTCAACAAAGGCAAAACCTTTAGAACGGCCTGTTTCACGGTCCTTAACGATATGGACACGGACAACTTCGCCATGTTGTTCGAAGATTTGTTGAAGATCTTCTTCAGTCATGTTGTAGGAAATATTACCAACATACAAATTCATGAAAACGCTCACTTAGAAACTAGAATTGCTGAAAACTCGCTACTTAAACTCTTTACCTTGTCAGCAAATCACTTGCTCAAAAGCTATCAAATAAAGCATTTGTTGCTTCTAAAAACCAGATCGATACTGATGTCTATTAACATTGAGAGCTTTCAATACGTCGAAGGACAGTCAATATTTAGGTACACCCTAGGATAGGGTTGAGTAGCACCCGATCAAATTGCCAAGACTACTCATATTTTTTTTGTATGGGCAGGAACAAAATGTCGTAGGAACACAGTGTCATAGTTCTATTTGAAAAGCAAGAAAAAAAGCTGAAAAAATAATGAAGTTGGCGTGGAAAAGTATTGACTTTTTTGGATTGATCAGGAAGTGTTCTGCGGACTTGTTAACAGCAGTGCTGTATAACCCTTAAACAGGGCTCTAAGTGGTATTGTGAGTACAAATACTAGTAAATCATTGACCAATATGCAAGCATGGTGTTATAAGTTATTGATATTAAAAGGAAAATAAAAGAAGGTTAAAAAATAGCCAATTTGTCTTAGAAGCCCTGTTTTTTGCTGTTTTTCGTATGTTTTAAATGGGTTTTCCACAAAGTTATCCACAGGAACTGTGGAAAACTTGTCAGAAAATTGTCATATTTTTTTCCAGTAAAAACTTGACAATTTTAATCTTACCGACTTGTTGGTATAGCAAGAGGCCGTCACGCTTTATCTTGTCAGTCTGTATAACCCATCTCACCGCTTATAACGTAAATCGATCGAAATATAAACAAATGATTTTTTGCATCATCTCGAAAATCCATTCGTTATATTGACCGACGGTTTTTATTCGAACTTGCCAAGTTTTAATCCTAATGCCACCATAAGGTATAAACTTTTTACATCCCTCTTTAGGCTTTTCATTTGAGAAAGGATTTTCAACTGTATGTCTTCTAATCAAAACCTCCCATTACTTTCATCTCCTTTGACGATTAAGAGTAAAACGCTTAAAAATCGAGTCATCATGGGGTCAATGCATACTGGACTTGAAGAGGCGCCACAAGGGTTTGAACGCTTGGCTGCTTTTTACGAAGCCCGTGCTAAAAACGATGTAGCTTTAATTGTGACAGGTGGTATTTCTCCTAATGAAGAGGGAAGTGTCATGGCTGGTGCAGCAAAAATGATCTCAGATAAAGATGTGGAACACCACTCTCTAGTCACTCAGACTGTCCATAAACATAACGGTCTTATTTGCATGCAGATTCTTCATGCTGGTCGTTATGCATTTCACCCGAAACTTGTAGGGCCGAGCGACGAGCAGTCTCCAATAACACCGTTTAAGCCTAAAGCTTTGAGCTCTGATGAAGTTGAAAAGCAAATTCAAGACTTTATTCAAGCAGCAGTTTTAGCAGAAAAGGCTGGGTATGATGGTGTGGAAGTGATGGGCTCTGAAGGCTACTTCATCAATCAGTTTGTGGCCAGTCGAACAAATACTCGTACAGATAAGTGGGGTGGTACTTTTGAGAACCGAATTTCTTTGCCGCTTGAAATAGTCAAAGGTATTAGAGCAGCAACAAATCCTAACTTTATTATTATCTTCAGAATTTCAGTATTAGATCTTGTCGAAAATGGTTCTACTCTAGAAGAAACTCTCATCTTTGCTAAAGCGCTTGAATCTGCAGGTGTTGATATTCTAAACACAGGGATTGGTTGGCATGAAGCTCGTATTCCAACTATTGCCACGATGGTGCCTCGTGCAGCTTTTACTTGGGCTTCCAAAAAATTAAAAGCTGCTGTCCCTTGCCCTGTGATTACATGTAATCGTATAAACGACCCTCTTGTTGCAGAGCAAATTCTTGCAGACGGCCATGCTGATATGATCTCAATGGCTCGACCATTTTTAGCGGATGAAGCTTTGATGTCTAAATCTTTGCAAGGTGACTTCTCTGCAATTAATACATGCATAGGCTGTAACCAAGCATGTTTAGATCATACATTCCAAGGCAAACTGACCTCTTGTCTTGTAAACCCTCGTGCCTGCCATGAAACTCTTATACCCTTGGTGCAAGCAGAGCAGCCGCAAAATATTGCAGTGGTTGGTGCTGGGCCTGCAGGCTTGTCTTGTGCTGTTGCAGCTGCAGAGCGAGGCCATAAGGTTACCTTATTTGAAGCTCAATCTGTGATAGGTGGCCAGTTTAACTACGCCAAAAAAATTCCTGGTAAGGAAGAGTTTTACCAAACAATACGTTATTTTGAGGATCGCTTAGTGCATTTTAAAGTGGATGTTCGTCTCAACACCAAGGTCGATATCGACATGCTGCAAGCCGGCGAATATGATCATGTGGTTGTTGCCTCTGGTGTTATACCTCGAACACCTCAGATTGAAGGTATTAATCATGAGAAAGTTGTTGGTTATCAAGATGTCTTTCATGGTGCTGAGTTAGGGCATAAAATTGCAGTCATTGGTGCTGGTGGTATAGGTTTTGATATTGCTGAATATTTAAGTCACGATCCAACTGATTGGCAAGATTCCCCTGATAGAGCTGCAGATATTCAACACTTCCTGCAAGAGTGGGGGATTGACGATACATTAAAGGCCCGTGGTGGGGTTGAAGGTGTTAAGCCAAATATTTCCTCAAGCTATCGTGAAATCTTCTTGTTGCAGCGCAAAACAACGAAGATGGGCGAGGGCCTTGGTAAGACAACTGGATGGATTCATCGAGCCAACCTCAAGAAACGAGGTGTGCATATGATCACAGGTGTTGAGTATGTCAAAATCGATGATCTGGGTTTACATGTGAATATTGATGGGCACCAGCAAGTATTGCCAGTTGACTCTGTTGTTGTCTGTGCTGGGCAGGACTCTGTGCGTGACATAGTTGAAGCCATTGATAAAGCAGAAATGTCTTACACCATTATTGGCGGAGCGGATAAAGCTGCAGAGCTTGATGCAAAGCGTGCGATTAAACAAGGCGTATTGTTAGCAGCAGGTTTTTGATCCAGTTAAGCATAAAAAAGGCCGTTATCGAACGGCCTTTTTTATGCTTAACGTATCTCAGTACTCTTAGTTTCTTTGTACTGTCTGTGGCTCTACTGAGTTGCCACCTTGTGACTGATAGTCATTTTGAAAACCGTAGCTATCATCAGAGACAGGTTTGGTTTCATAACCTGGGTCAATCGTATTCATTTCTTGGCTTGGATCATTCACAGCAGCTGGTTCTTCAGTATAAAAGCCTGATGTGGGTTGCTGTGTTGTTGTCCCTTGATAGCCGGAGTCCGAATACTGGTCTTCTTGAGCAGGAGATTCATTAGCTATAGGAAGGTAGTCAACTTCTTGTGGCGGTGTGTAGTTATACTCGTTTGACAGCTCTTCTTGTTGAGTCTCAAATGTATCTGCTACAGGACGAGTTGCTGATTTCTTTTTAGATGATGGTGGTGTAGAAACAATAGCACGACCGTTGTTATCAACTGTTTCGATCAAAGAGATCACTTTCTTCGCACCAGGAATACGACTTGCAACATAAATTGCATTTTTAGCTTCTTGTGGTGTCATTACACCCATTAAATAAACATATCCAGCAAAGCTACGAACTTTTGTTTTTGATGCAGGGGCATTAGATGTAAGGGTGAGTTGTGATTTTACTTTTGTTGTAAGCCAAGCATCATACCAATAGTTACTTATTGTTGTTTCTTGACCATTCGAGATTTCAAGATGAACTTGTCTAACGCCAGGTGTTGAGCTTGCTATTTCTACAGCCTTATCGATAAAGCTTTGATCAGGCACTCGACCAGTGAGAAGTACAATTTTATTGTAGGCATCGACCTGCACCATTGACGCAAACTGTTCGTTGATAGTTCGTAATTTACTTTCAATGCGACCAACAATTGCATTGTCATCGATTGCTGTTCCGAGGGATCTTTTTGCGTAGATGTTTTCTTCATCACCACTTTGAGAGTGACTAATTACCGTACTACAGCCGACTAATAAGGAGCCTACACAGGTCATTAGAATTATTTTTAATGTGAGTCGTGCCATAAAGACCTCTTGGAATAAATATTGAAATTCAAACTCGAAGAACCACTGCCCATTCACTTCATATAATAGGTGATGTTTATAATCGGTTACTTTGAGTGGCTACCATGCCTTTCTATTAAAATATCAGGAGCATGCGTGAAAGAAAAGGCTAAGAGCATATCCTTTTGATTCAGCAACAATAATGCCATGCTCAAGCTGTTGCTTAAGGATATTATTGTTAAAAACCTTGTTTGGCTTTATGTGCTCAGCTTTAAAGCTGAGCTTATAGGTCTTTAACCACCAAAAAGCTGACGATCAATGTAGTCGCAAAGGCAGTGAATAAGAAGTAGATGGACTTCTTGAATACGTGCTGTTGAGTTATCAGGCACTCTAAGTTCAATATCTTGGCCATGAATTAAGCGTTGAACATCGCCACCGTCTTTACCTGTAAAGGCAATAACGTGCATTTGGCGATCGTGAGCAGCTTGAATCGCTTGAACGATGTTGCTTGAACGGCCACTTGTTGTAAATACCATTAATACATCATTTGGATGACCGATTGCTCTAATCTGCTTTGAGAATACTTCAGAATAACTGTAGTCATTTGCAATAGATGTAATTGTTGCTGTATCACTGACCAAAGAAATAGCAGGTAGAGAAGGGCGCTCGCGCTCAAAACGGTTTAACATTTCCGAGGAAAAGTGCTGTGCATCTCCAGAGGAGCCACCATTACCACAAGTAAGAATTTTGCCTTCTTGCAGCAGTGTTTGCGTTAAAAGATCACCTGCTTCAATCACGAGCCTTGGTAGGTCTTCCTTTGCCGCTAGCTTTGCATTGATACTTGCATCGAATAGTGAATGAATATGACTCAATGAATCTGTAGTCATGAGTTTTCCTCTTAAAATTAAGTGTATGTCCAAGCAGAAACAGTTTTTATTGATCAGGAATCTCGCCGAGTATTCGAAGTTCTGCTGCTCGATAGCGTTATAGTATCGTAAAACGCCTTTAAAAACAGTGTTGAATCCAGTCTATATAAAAACCCTCAAAAGCATAACCTGAGCTGAATGCATCTGACAATCTGTCTAAAGTTTTGTTTTTTTTCTGACCGAGTGTACCTGATTGTTGTGCCAATGGCGATGCATCCAAGGGAAGCATACCAATTGCATCAAAACGAAAAGGCATATTATTCAAAGGAGGGTTTTCTTCTAAGAAGAGAGAAGCTGAGTTTTGAATTCGTCTAATTTGAGCTGGCTTTATATGTTCTAAGGGGGAGCCATACTCATCTGATTCTCGAAACTTAACCTCTACGAATACGAGTTCAGCCTGCGCTGAAGTTTTATCTATTGCGATAATATCAAGTTCACCACCATTCCAGTACAAATTACGGTAGTGTATTTCTAAACCTTGAGAACTTAAGAAGCGGCAGGCCGCTTCTTCATAAATATTGTACGTTTTTTTGGACTTCATTCTTGGTCAGATTCAATTGGGATAACTTGGCCCTTTTTAAATTCTGCCCATGATAGCTCTCGATAGACTTGGCCGGTAGATGTTACTTGAAGATCGCCAGTTGTGCCTTCGACTTCTGATGAAGAAATATGCTTGAGTATTGGGAATTCACGCATAAGTTTAAAGGAGTCTATACCAAGAGCATGTAGACGTTTAAACTGGCTTTGTGCATTTGGGATATTCTGTTCAAAAACGGCTTTCATCTCTTCGTCAGGATGGAGAATCCATGGAATATCGACGAATTTAATATTTTCAAGATCTTTATCAAATTGTGGCTGGCTTGATCCTGAGTATAAGTGCGATGTTGCTAGAACAGGAATATTTTGACCATAGTGATAGTTTATAGTTGGCTTCAACTGGCGAGCTTCGTTAGGAGACGCGAGTAGAAATATAAAGTCAACATCTTGGCGTCTTCTTGGTGTGTAGTCTAACTCTTTGCCAAGTCGGCGCTCCATGGCAGCATGGCGAGCTTTACTTTCGTTAATGCCCATAAGCTTTTGAACTTCATTGGAGAATTGTCTTGGTTGAGTAAATGCTGCCTCATCTAGAATAACCCCATCTTTAGAGGTGAACTCTTGAGTAAATGCTTCACTGACACGCTGACCCCAGTCTGAGTCTGGTCTTAAAATAAGCGCTCTTTCATAGCCTTGTTTTCGAGCATAATCAGCAACAGCGACAGCTTCGTCTTCTGCTCGTAGGCCAAACTCAAAGAAGTAGCGGTTATTTTTAGCATTATCGTTTTGGAGATAATTGAGTGCCAGTGTAGGGAGCTGCTCATCGGTAGGTTTCGAGCCAATGTAATCTTTTAGCGTTTGAACTTGGTCTTTTTGAAGTGGGCCTACTATAAACTCAGCACCTTGTAGTAGGGCTTGATCGTATAGATTACCTATCGGCTCTTCGCTACCAGTATCATAAAAAGTAAGTCTTAAATTAGGCTTAGAAAGATTTTGCTCTTGGTAGTATGCAGCCATTATTCCATCAACAATCGCTTTGCCTGCATGGCGTAAGTTGCCTGTATTTGGTAAAAATACCGCGACATGATGTGCTTGTTTAAAGTCGGCAATCATGAATTCTTTTACTTGCGTTGGAGGTACTGCTGAAAGGCGAATTTGGCTCCAGTCGTTTTTCCAGTTTTGAAGCTGGCTTTGAATTTGGCTTAGTTGGGACTTGTCAATATTATCAAAGAGATCACTCAGCTCTAACCATGCCTGCCAGTCATCACTTGGTGCTTGAGCTGTAGGGACAGCTAAATCTTGTGGAGCGTCTGAATCAGAATGTCTATTTGATCTATAGAGTGAGATCTGATTCCAGATAGTATCATGCCAAGGCTGGAGGTCTTCATCTGTAAAATCTAAGCTTCCAACTCGAAACACAAGCAATCGCGCTGCAGCGAGGTGTTGACCCTGAAGTGCTAGTGCTTCAGAGCGAATACGGCTGTCTTCTAAATAGTGACGAGTGCTGAGTGGAACGCGGCGAGAGTTTGAAATATCGTCAAGTGCTTTGTATTTTATTTGAGCTGCTTCAACATCTTTTTGTGCGACGGCAAGTTCTAAACCAATAAGCTCATAGAAGTAATCAAGATCACCTTGATTAACAAGGGTTTCAGGCTGTATGAGAATGTAGATCTTTTTCGCAAGTTTTGGCTTGCTTTGTTTCAATGCTGTATGAGTTGCTTTTAGAAGGAGTGCTTCTTTTTTTGGAGAAGGGCTTTGTGCTGCTTGCTTAACAATAGCAATGAGTTGGCTTTTGGCAATATCGCTTGTTTGTTGATCAATTGCCGTGTCGTCACCTGGAGCTTGGATTAAATCCAATACACCTTCTTTAGGTTGTTGGGCTGTAGACGCTTCTTGTTGAGAAGGCTCTGTTCTTTGCAATGGGATGCTAGAACAGCCAGCTGTATATAGTGCTGCGACCGATAGAAGTGCCGTAAAAAGGCGCTTTGGCTTGAAAAATGAATGGCCTAAAGAAATATATTGCATTGTAAAAAATCTCGTCATACACATTTTGATATTTGTGGTGCAAATCAGCTTGTTACGAAGTTTACGCTAAAACGCGGCATGTCTCCAGACTCTGCTTAAATCTGTACAGATGATTTGGTGACGTACTTGAGCATTAAAGGTTCATATCGAGGTATTTTTTCATTCTACCTTCAGCAGAACCCATTCAGTATATGGGGCTGTCATCTGGAGAATCGTTCAGCATAAGTAAGTGTAGCGTTTATTAGACCTTCAATATGTCAACGGGCTCTAGTCAATTGTCATAAAGTCGATGTAGGCTCTTATTGCAAACAAATGAAGAATAATTTCTACCAGATACTCATAAGAATTTATGTTGAATTTATCGTCAACGCTTAAGCCTTAAGGAAGCCCTAGCATGAATGTCATTTTATATGATGCACTTATACCAGGAATGAATATATTACTGGAATCATTAGCATCTCGTTACTCTCTAGGTGTTCTACCTGAAACGCAACAAGCTTTACAGGCTTATGAGGCTAAAAATGATGTTAAAGCTATTTTTGTGAGATCGACGACGAAAGTAAATGACGCCTTTTTGAGTCACTTTCCTAATGTGAAGTTCATTGCGACAGCAACAAGTGGAACAGATCATCTTGATATTGCAGCATTAGAGGCTCGCGGTATTTTTTGGATGGATGCCAAAGGCAGTAATGCGAAAGCAGTGGGTGATTATGTTGCCTATATGTTGATGCTTCTTAATCAGCAAAAACAAATTCGACTTGAGTCAGGGAAAGCTGTGGTTGTTGGCTATGGCTGTGTTGGTCATGAAGTGAAAGCAAATCTTGCGCAGCTTGGTTTAAATGCACATTGGGTAGACCCCTTCTTGTCTGATGAGCAGTTTGATTCAATAGAGGCACAAGTGCGCTTAGACCTTGATTCAAAATGTGAAAGTTGGCTAAGCGAAACAAGCTTACTCTGTATTCATACGCCTTTACGTAAAGAAGAGCCTTGGTCTACATATCAGTGGTTGAATGAAGAGCGTCTCGCTGCATTGCCGGATGGGGCAGTTATTATTGCTGCTGGGCGTGGAGAGGTATTGGACCAAGATGCATTATTGAACCATGCACACCGTTTAACTTATGTGCTTGATGTATGGCCTTTGGAACCAAATATTGTATTTAGTCTTTTGGATCGAGCTGCTTATGCGACACCTCATATTGCAGGTCACTCAAAGTTAGGCAAGCTGAAAGGGAGCTGGCAGGTCGTTGAAGGCTTTATGGCTTGGGCAGGGTATGATCTTCCACTGCATAAGCAAGATTTCTTTGCTGATATGCTTAAGAATCATCAAGGCACAATTCAATTACCAAAAAATCAGAGCGGCTTATCGACCTCCGCTGAAGTTCTTAACCAATCCTTGGTCGAAGTAGCTGCAAGTGCATTTGATTTTAATACTATTGATAAAAATTTAAGGGCTGCTGTTCATCAATCTTCAGATGATGATACAGGTTTATCCTTCAAAGCTGAGCGCAAAAAGTATCCTCAGCATCCAGAGATCGAATGGCAGTAATTTTGTAGAGCCCTGTAGTTCAAGCCTGCAGGGTTTTCTCTTGAAAGCTAATAGAAAAAATTAAAAAAAGTGTTGACATGTATCTGAAAACGCTTATAATTCAAAACCACACAGCGGGTAGTTAGCTCAGTTGGTAGAGCATCGCCCTTACAAGG
>TARA_B100000686_G_scaffold126069_1_pt1 | contig 43272 bp, 26 predicted proteins | sample TARA_B100000686 | Tara Oceans TARA_B100000686 (sample SAMEA2622733) | marine metagenome | biome: marine biome (ENVO:00000447); feature: marine epipelagic mixed layer (ENVO:xxxxxxxxx); material: "saline water (ENVO:00002010), including plankton (ENVO:xxxxxxxx)" | depth 150 m | reverse complement strand
GCAATTTTTTTAGCACCACCAGCCCTTTTGTTAACTCTGCTGGCGGAGATTACAGCCTGGGGATATTCAGTGGTGCCGTTGGAAACGGAATAGCATCCGCACACTATGATGGTAATACTCTTCTTGCTCCAACAAAAGATATTAATGATGTTGATCGCCCCAACCCATCAGGTTCATCACCCGATATGGGCGCCCTGGAAAGCAGCTACGCGGAAAAATTAAATATAATCAATGTGTCTACAGCCGGAAGCGACTCCAATATTGGGACTGAAGAATCGCCACTATTAACAATTCAACGTGCTCTTGATATTGCATCTTCCGGAGATACGGTTTTATTGGCCCAGGGCACTTACAGTGAGAATGTTTCCCTGCTGCGAGGGCTGTCTGTTACAATTGGAAGCCGGTATTTAACAACTAAAGACACATCTTATATAAGTGCCACGGTTATAAACGGTAACAACCAGGGCCCCACAATTCATATTGATACATGGGACAAAGACAAAGCAAGCATGTATTTGTCAGGGGTCACCGTTACCGGTGGGAATTTTGACGAAGATGTTTATGTTCCATGTAGTCCCTGTTTTGCTGCCGGAGCAATATTTGCATTTGACCTGGACACATTATTTGTGGATCATGTTACTATAAAAAACAACACTGGCCATGAGGGAACGGGCGGGGGAATTAGAGTAACCGGAAACTCACAAACAAACAGACTGGTTAAAATAACCAATTCAAACATTTATAATAACACATCATATTACGGACAACCGGTTTATATCAACCATACTACAAAAATTGAAATAAGCAACACTATCATAAGCAACAACAATACTCAAACTACAAGCGCAGGTTTAAGTTTTGATGGTTCTGATACGGCTATTGTGGTTAACACGACAATAGCAAACAATAAAAACGTTTCTGATCTTTATGCCATGGGTCTTGATATAAACATGTCATCAGCCTTAGACAGTGTGTTAATAATGAATTCAATTATTTCTCAAAACAAAGGTTATAGTAGTTCTGCAGACAGCTTTTTTACCTATTATGAGCAAATATCCATAAACAACGGAAGAACTGTTTTCCTCAATAACTATACAAGTGAATCCTTCAGCGATAATAGCAAAATCAAGCGCTCTTCTGGAAATGTTTTTACATCTGCGGACCCCTTTGTAAATATTGATCAAAACAACTATGCCCTCAGATCCGGTAGCAGTGCCATTGGGAAAGGCACTGTTTCAGACACTTATTATGGTTCAACCATAATGGCTCCGTCAACCGATATTTTTGGCAACTCCAGGCCCACGCCAAATGGGACCAACCCGGATATAGGGGCCATTGAAAACAATCGCAGCATTAGAGACAATGTTTCTTTTTCGGTAAAGCAAGATGGAACTGGAGATTATCAAATAATCCAGAGCGCTATCAATAATAGTGATATTATGGATGGAGACACGGTTCTTGTTTATCCAGGCACATATACAGAAAATTTTTATATTAGCGGCAAGAATGTTGTTTTGACGAGTTTTTCGGGGCCATTTGAAACTCACATTGTTCCCAATCAACCATCGACACACACACTAACACTTAGCAATACAAACAGCGAGATTACCGGATTTTCTTTTTCAGGAAGCTCTTATGATGCGGCTTCCGTAGATGCTTCCGGCGGCGCTCCAAGAATTGCCAACTGTAGATTTTATGATAACCAAAGCAATAATTCTATAAAGTTTCACGGTGCAAATGCGATCCTGGAAAATATTTTATTTTATAATTATATCGAAGGCAGTAAAAACGGTTTTTATTGGAATAACTCCTGCAGCCCGCTTATAAGAAACTCAACAATTATAAACTATGGCGGCTCGGTTTTCAACGGTGGTGACCTTGTGAGTGGTTCTATTATTCAATTTGAAAATTGTATAATTAAAGGCCGCTCTGAACAGGCTTTCGAAGGCCCCTATGACATAACCCACTCCGCCGTTTCTCCCGATATAGGAGGAGCAACAAACCTTTCGTTAAGCAGGGAACGGTGGAGTAATGTTTTTAAAGATACGGTATCCGGTGATTATCGCTTATCGGACTATTCTCCCTGTATTGGTGCAGGCTCACCAATAAATGCTCCCGTCAAAGACCTATATGGAAATCCGCGCCCTGATCCGGTTGGTTCAAGTCCTGACCTTGGAGCCTTTGAGTCAGTATATTCCAGCCAAAGACCCCAGGCCGGGTCTGTTGTTGACGGGCTGGGTCCCGGCGCAGACATAACCTGGTCCAATTCCACGAGCTCTCTATCTGCTAACTGGTGGGGGTTTACAGATAACGATATACTTAGCTATCAATATGCTGTTGGAGATCTGGATATTGTTTCAGATGCTGGAGCTTCTTATTTGACTGAAGATTTTAATTCATCCTTTTCATCGTCGATTCCCGATGGCTGGACACAGACATCTTTCACATCGGATGGATCGACAAGAAATTTTGATGTACAGGGAAACAACGGGGTTAATAACAGCCGATATGTTCGAGTCAATGTATATGTTGTCGGAGACATAGCTGCCTTAATATCTCCTGAAGTTGGGCCGGTTAATGAAGGGGATAGCCTTTTCTTTTATTATCGCGCAATTGACTATTCAAACGAAGGAAGCGTTATGCTTAATAACGGAGATGGAATAAGTGTTTATTTTGAGGCCTCCGGTGCCCCCGACAGAACTCTTCTATGGAGCATAGACCACAATCATTCCCCGACATCAGAGTGGCAGGAGGTAAGAATCCTTATGCCGTCATTCTCCGGTAAGAGCGGTAATTTTGTTTTTGAAGCTTATGATAACGGAAGCGGAAATGACTGGTATGCCTGTTTTGATCAGATACGGGTCAGCGCACTTGCGGTTTTATATGGTGTGGACAATGTCCTTCCCTGGACATCGAACGGCACAGATACATCTGCGGTTATTTCAGGTCTCAACCTGATTGACGGGGAGTCGTATTCCGTAGGTGTTCGCGCCATAGATCAGGACTCCCAAGTCTCAGACACAGTATATACTGACGGGGTAACCGTAGATGCAACTCCCCCGGTTGTCTATGATGCTGTTGAAGGATATGTCACAGAGCCGCAAGCTCAAAGCACTTATTCTCTTGTCTTTGACGGTACAAATGGTTTTGTTGAAATTCCCCATAGTGGCTCGCTTGATCTGGGGGACGGTGTTTCTAACAACCCGATGGAAAGCGGAAAAGCCCTGACTATAGCCACTTGGCTGTATCCTACAATTCATGATGGTGAAAGCACCATTCTAATGAAAGGACAATACGGGTATGGGTTTGCGCTAACCTGGGACGGCCCGAATAATTGTTCGCCCAACAATGCACAGAATCTTGTTTATTGGGATCAGAGCGGTTGTTGGGAAACAATAAACTCTACAATTACATATGAGTTTGATCAGTGGCAGCATATGGCTGTAACCGTTGAGGATATTGGAAATGAGCTGGAAATTTATTTCTATGTAAACGGCGTTCAAGACGGTCCTTACTACAGCTCTCAACCTGCCATTAGCAATGGAGGGGGCTGGGCCGGAGACCCCACATCTCTGCGCATTGGTGATCAGGGTGGCCAGGGGACAAATTCGTTTTCCGGTAATATATCCAGCCTGGCAATCTGGAATTCTGCTTTATCTGAAAACACAATTAACACCATGGCCGGAGAACACTCTCCGACAGAGATTAACAACCTTGTTGCCCACTGGGACTTCAGCGACGGTTCCGGATCGGTTTTAACAGATCAAACCAATAACGGAAACAATGGTAATATTTCCGGAGCCTTCTGGAGCGATGATATTCACACCCCTCCTTTTGAAGGTGAAATTATAGACATGGATTTTCAAAACAGCACAACCCAGATTCAGGTTTTCTGGAGTGGGCATGATGATAATTCAGGGATTGAATATTATCAGCACTCAGTAGGAACTTACCCTGGCGGAATAGATGCAAGCCCATGGACCAATATCGGAACGGGTACAACAGATATAATAACAGGTCTGAGTCTTGCTGATGGACAGACTTATTATCTGAACGTTCGTGCATGGGATATTGCTGGAAATGTTTCTGCTGTTGCGAGCAGTGACGGCGTTGTTATTGATATTTCTCCGCCGACAGGAACTGTTGTTAATGACGGATCAGGTGATGATATTTCATATACAGCATCGGACACGGCACTTTCTGCCAACTGGCCTGCTTTCACGGAAGAAGCAACACAAATAACAAAATACGAAGTCTCGTTAGGTACGGCTGCCGGAAATACAAATATTCTGGATTGGGTAGATAACGGTCTAAGCACGTCATTTAGCATGGGCGATATGTCGCTTACAAGCGGAGTCGCTTACTTTGTAAACGTAAGAGCAGGAGATGAAGCGGGAAACGTTTCTGATCCCATATCATCAGACGGGGTTGTGGTAGACACCCAGGGGCCGGATAATGTTTTCGTGTTTGACGGGCTGGGCGAAGAAGATGATGACTGGACCAATTCAACGGAAACAATTTCTGCTTACTGGCATTTTAACGATCCCCTCAGCGGGATCCCGTCTTTTAATGCCTATGAGTATGCTATCGGAATAACGCCAGGAGGAACTCAGTTTACAGGATGGACACCTGTTGCCAGAGATTCTTTTTTTACTCTTCAAAACCAACAGCTTATAGGTGGATCTACCTACTATGTTTCCGTGCGGGCCACGGATGTTTTGGGAAATCAAAGTTCCGTCGCAATATCGGACGGTATTACCGTAGATGTTCTTCTTCCGACGGTGGGCATCCCTCTGGATGGAAGCAGCCAGGAAGACCTGGACTGGCAATCGTCTACAAACTCTCTTAGCGTACACTGGACAGCAACCGACACCAGAGACCGGCAAATGGATTACTTTGAGTATGCGGTCAGCACAGTCCCTGGAGATTCTAATATGGTTTCCTGGACAAATGCCGGTGCAAACAACAGCGCAACCATTACTGGGTTAAGTCTATCAGAAGGAATAACATACTATAGCAGCATTCGTGCATATGATGCGGCGGGAAACCGTTCCAGCGCTGTAAGCACTGACGGTATTACAGTTGATATAACTCCGCCGGTAGCCGGCGGAGTAACAGACGGGCAGGGTGCTGATATTAGTTTTACTGCATCAGGAAACTCATTGGAAGGACACTGGACAGGATTTGATGATGGTCTAAGCGGCCTTTCTTATTATCATGCGGCGGCTGGAACAAATATAGGGTCATGGGATGTTGTTCCGTGGACCAGTGTTTCTCTTGATACGCAAGTAGTGTTCAACGGGCTTTCGCTGATCAGCGGACAGGCTTATTATTTATCAGTAAAGGCCTATGACCGTGCTCAAAACGCGTCTCAGACTGCAAGCTCCAATGGTGTGGTTTCAGATCAGACCGGTCCGGAAATAGGATATGTTTCTGATGGAATTTCGGAAGACATAGAGTGGGTTATTTCTTCATCTGAACTTGAAGCAAGCTGGAATAGTTTTAATGATCCCCTCAGCGGCATAAAAAACTATGAGTATGCTGTGGGAGACTCTCCGGAAGGTGTAAACATACTCTCATGGACAAATATCGGATTAGAAACCCAGGTACTAATACAGGGACTTCCTCTCAGTCACGGAAGTCAGTATTATATAGGCGTGAGGGGGATAGACAGCGTAGACAATATAGGACCGCCTTCTTTTTCAAACGGGCTGACTGTGGATCTTGTTCTTCCCGATGTTACGGGGGTTATTGAATCAGAAACTGCCGGTGTTGAAGGCCTTGACTTGGATTATATGAATCAGGCGGATACAATTATTATCAGCTGGAGCGGACAAGACGCGCTCTCCGGTGTGGAATATTTTGAGACATCTTTAGGGACCGTTGAAGGAAGCGACGATATTGTTTCATGGAAGGTTATAGACAACCCGAATATTTTTTCTGATGAGCTTTTTAATCTTGGTCTACAAAACGGCGCCGCTTATTTTGCAAACGTAAGAGCCAGGGATGTTGCCGGAAACCTTTCGGATGTTGTAAGCGGAGACGGGGTTCTGATTGATTTGACACCGCCTCTGAACGGTGAAGTGATTGATGGACAGATTGAAGATCTGGCATTTACATCATCATCCGATACTCTTATTTCTTCATGGTCCGGGTTTAGTGACGATATTAGCGGTATTGAATATTTTGAGTATTCCATAGGAATAACCGATTTAGGTGGAGCGGAAGTGCTGGGCTGGGTATCCGCAGGACCAGATACAGAATTCTTTCTGGAAGAAGGGCTCCTGCTTGAAAATGCACAAACATATTATGCAGCGGTTCGTGCGACAGATTTTGCGGGTAATGTATCTAATATTTCTGTGTCAAACGGCATTACCGTTGATCTTATAGACCTTGAATTGCTGACAAGCACGCTAGAAAACGAATCATACCTTCCCATGGATGGAATTCCCGTATTATCCTATTCATTCTCTGAAGATGTTAAGTCCAGTTCGGTGGAAATTTCGGGAAATGTTTCCGGGTCAATATCCACGACAATGCTCGACAGCTCAATCTCTATTGAGTTTTTAGGTCCGTTTGCAAGTCTTGACACTTTCAATATTATTACCTTTGTTGATGATTACTCTGGAAAAGACTCTTTGACGCTTGATTATACTTTTTATACAGATCTGCTGGCAGACTATAACCGGGATCTTACAATTGACATCCAGGACTTGTCCGAGTTTGTTACAGTATGGAATAACACCGATCTAACTGGGGAGCTCGGTCCGTTTACTGGTACGGTTCCACAGGTTACAGTTTCACTTGACGGGGCACTAGATCTTCGTGATGTTATGGCCTTTACAAGAATGTGGCATTGGTCTCACGCGACACCACTGGTGATTGCCGGAAGAAATCAGGAAGGTCCGGATCTTATTGCCGTACAGGATGGAAACGGCATTGTTATCATGCCTCCACAGGGAACGGTTGCGCTGCAAGTTGCTGTAAAATATCCAGCAGAAGCCAGAGACATAATAATGCAGCCGGACAATTCTCAAATTGAAGACGAGATCAAGCTCAGCAAAAAAGAAAAAGAAAATGGAATTGTTTTGGTTGAGAAGGCATTCTTAAAAGAGAGAATGGAAAAGAAGGTAATCCTGGAAACAATATCCCTTGATAAAAACCCCGCAGCAATAGACATACACTACATAAGCTACGGAAAAGACAGGAGCGTTATAAGCAGCGGGGTGAAAGTGCTGGATATTATTGCAGTGCCTCATGAGTTTGCCCTGAGACAAAATTACCCCAATCCTTTTAATCCGGTTACCCATGTCCGTTATGAGATTCCGGAGAACGGGCCTGTAGAAATAATTATTTACGATATTCTGGGCAAAGAGGTTGCAGGTCTTTTAAGTGCGGATATGCAAGCTGGGTATCACAGCATTGCATGGCGCGGATTAAATAAAAACGGGCAACCTGTAGGCGCCGGTGTTTATTTTGCTCAGTTCAGATCAAAAGGCCTTACGAAAACCATTAAAATGCTGCTCCTAAAATAAAAAGAGAAGAAAGTTATGAAGAAAATAATAATAATTATTCAGCGGCTGATATTTTTCACAGGTGTTTTTTATTTGTTTTTACATTTACCGGGGTGCGCCGTGAAGCCCGCCAGCGAAATGGACAACCCGGAATATCATCACAAAGCCGGTATGCGGCATGTGGAAATGAAACAGTATGAGGACGCCCTGAAGTCTTTTCAGCGGGCGGTTGATCTGGATAAAAAATTTGCCCCTGCATATGCAGGAATGGGAGTCGCCCACGCAAACATGAATAATAAAAAAGAAGCAAAAAAACATGCAGGTAAAGCTGAGGGTTTAGCTCCGAAAGATGCAGATATTTTGACGCTTTGTGCCTGGGTATGGATCGATCTTAGGAACCAGGAAAAGAAGTGGTATAAGGCGGCGGAAAAACTTCTTAAAAAAGCCTTAAAAAGAAAGAAGAACCATGAAGGCGCAACGTACTATACAGGCGAGCTATATCTATATCAGCATAAATTCAGTGATGCGGAAAACCAGTTTCGAATGGTGGTGGAAATGAAGGGCGATTATGGCAGTAAAGCAGACAAAATGTGGCAGACAAGCCAGAAAATTGTACGTGCAATGCCTGGAACATCCATGGGTAAAAAAGTGGCACTTTATGAAAAAATTACCCGAGCTGATTTGGCCGCTCTCTTTGCGGAAGAGTTAAAAATAAGCGTTCTTATGGAAAAACAAACATCCGCTGCTTCTGGTTTTCAGACACCGGATCAGATGCGCTTATCAGGCTCAGGCGCGCCGCCTGACTCAAAAGGCCATTGGGCAGAAACCTGGATAAATGAGCTTTCTAAATACGGCATCATGGAAGGAGGTCCTGGGCAACCCTTTTACCCTGATGAGTCTGTTAACCGGGCAGAATACTGCATGGCGATTCAACGCATCTTAACTGTTGTTACTGGAGATACAGATCTTGAGATGCGGTATTTTGGTGAAAGCCCTTCCCGCTTTAAAGATGTTCCCAGTAGCCACCCAGGTTATAATGCAATGGCTCTTTGCGCTGAACGCGGCTTTATGCAGGCTGATATGATCACAGGCCGTTTTGATCCGGCAGGAGCTGTCTCAGGCGCAGACGCCCTGCTAAGCATTCGTTCATTCCAGAATTCACTTAGGATGACATTTTAACATGAAAAAATTATTTATTATCATTGTTCTTTTCTTCCCGCTGTATGCGGAAACAGTTGAGGGTGTAGGCTACGGCCTTACCAAGGATGCAGCCATAGAACAGGCAAAAAGAGACGCGGTAGAGGTGGGGCTGGGTGCATACATATCTTCTGAAACTGTAGTGACAGCAACAACACTCACGGATAATATATATTCTAAAGCACAGGGTTTTGTGAAAACATTTAAAGTGGTAGATGAAAACAAGGGTCCGGACGGAAACTGGGAAGTAACAATTTCTGCTGAAGTTACCGCCATTCTTGATGAAGTTATGCAGGATGAATCTGCGCTGCAAACTCTATTGAACTCTATGAACAGGCCAAAAATTATTTTTCTTGTACGTGAACAAAATCTGATTGATAATATTGCAACTGACTTTGCAGAGACAAAGCTTCTTAGTGCTTTCTATGATAAAGGGTTTGATGTGGTTGACCGACAATTGGTGCAGGCGCTAAAGGGAAAACCTGACTATGAAGAAGCTCTTTCTGGCAATGTTTCTGCCGCCGCTAAGGTTGCGAGCCAGCTTGGAGCAGATATTATTGTGATTGGAACAGCTAAAATATCTTCCGGTGGCATATTTTATAATATGACATCCGGCCAAGCAGATATTAATGGTAAAATAGTGCGCGTAGATACTGGTGAAATTCTTGCCGTAGTACCAAATGCTCATGGAAAGAAGCCCCATATTTCTCCTTCCACTGCCGGTGTGAATGCGATGAATGAAGCAGCTGGAAAGCTGGGCAAAGAGATAATCCGGCAGCTTATTGAAAAATGGAGCACGGCACAATCAAATTTCATCAAGTGCTATATTGTTTTAAAGAATGCAGACTTTATGTCCTATACAGCGTTTGAAACATTTTTAAAAGCACAGACAGTTGATGGTGTTCGAAATGCTTTTTCAAAAAGCCTAAATGAAGGCGTTGCAGAATACGAAGTGGAGTTTGAAGGAAAGGCAATGGACCTGGCTATGGGACTAAGCAAAACACAGCCAGATGGATTCACAATAAAAGTAACAGGAATTACTGGAAATAGAATTACTGCAGAAGTAGGGCAGTAGAGGAGTATAATATGAAAAATTTTATCCTAATGGTTTTTGTTGTGACATTATTATTTGGGCAGGATAATTTTATAGGCGATATTTTTGAAAGGGGTAGTGTTAACTATGAAAACCGTACTATTCAGGCTACAGGCATAGGGTTTATACCAACCAACGTAATCAATGCTGGTCAGGCACGGCGTTCTGCAATGCGCATAGCAAAGCAGGATGCTTTGAGGCAGCTTATAGAAATTGTTAACGGGGTCAATGTAACATCTGAGACTACCGTTTCTGGTGCCATGTTTGATGATGTAATAAAGACGCAGGTGCAAGGCGCTATCCGGGGCGCCAGGAAAGTTGGTGATCCAAAATATTTAAGTGACACTTCAGTGGAAGTTGTTTATGAAGTTAATATGAGAGATATCTCCAGAGTTTTGCTTCCCATGGCGGAAAAAGCTCCTGTGTTAAATTATGACCCTGTAACTGAAACAGGAGGAGGTTCCGCTGTGATACAATCCCAGGATGGCGCTGGAACTATTTCCGTATCTGGTGGGGTTACGGGAATTATCATTGACGGGAGCGGGTTAGGGTTGCGGCCTGCTATGTCGCCTCAGGTATTAAACCAGAGCGGTTCTATAATTTATGGGCCTGGTCAGTATAACAGAGACTATGCAGCGACCAATGGTGTAGTAGGATATGCTAAAACACTGGAACAGGCAAAGAAAGATTCAAGGGTACAGGGGAATCCGTTAATTTTGAGGGCTGCATCTGCATCAGGTACAGCAAAAACAGATGTGATCATAAGCAATTCTGATGCTGGGAAACTGGCATCGGCAGATCGATCAGCCAGTCTGTTAAAAAACTGCCGTATCATGTTTGTATTAAACTAAACAAATAAGGAAACAAAACACACCAATGATTAGAACACTTAAAACATTATTAGGCATTTTTCTTTTTTTAGGAATGGCAGCCAGTGCGCAGGAAGGTAAAAGCGGTGAAGTCGCAGTTGTTCCTGATGACACCACAAAAGACCCTGGTCTGAAAGCAGGAGACCTTGCTCCGTCCTGGGCCCTAATGGTAGGACCTGGAAAGTTTGAGTTTTTGAAAACATGGACTGAAGAAAAAGGAAAAAGACTTAAAAAACCTATGACTCAACCTGACCGACATGTTGTAGTGTTAAGTTTTTTTGCAACTTGGTGTAAGCCCTGTATGAAAGAGCTTCCTCATCTTCAGAATCTATATGATAAATATAAAGATGATAAGATAAAATTTTTTCTTATTGATATCACAGAAGCAACACGCACCGTAAAGGGCCTAGAGAATGTTCCAAAGGCGGGGCCGTTTTTGGAAAAGAAAGGCATCTCCATGACAATTTTAAATGATAATCGCGGTGTTGCTAAAAAAAGATATGGAGCAAAGACGCTTCCCAGACTTTACGTAATTGATAAATACCGCATTATACGCCTGGCAAAGAAAGGGTTTGATGAAGGAGAAGACTTTGAGGGAGAATTAACCGCCGTTATTGATGAGCTCTTAGCAGAAGAATAAATGACCCTTCGGCTCCTTGTAGTTTTATTTTGTTTTTTAATAAGGGCCAGTTCTTTTGTAAGCGCCCAGGCAAGAGTCACCTTAGTTGTTACAGGAAGCGTTCATGGTCAATTAGACCCCTGCGGATGAAAGAAAAAACCTCTGGGCGGTCTGTCCAGAAAGCTTGTTGCAATAAACTCTATGCGAGATGAAGGACGCAATCCAGTGGTTCTGGATGCTGGAGATCTTTTTTTTTCTACACCGGAAATCAATGAAACCAATCGATTATCAGAACAATTTCGGGCGGATGCGATTTTAAAAGGATACGAAAAAATAGGCTGTGATGCGATAAATGTGGGGAGATACGAACTGTCTGCGGGTTTAGATTTTCTTATTGAGTCCGAGCGCAAATCTACTATCCCCTTTATTTCTGCCAATTTACGCTATACGGACAACAATAAACTTGTTTTTAAACCGTATCATATAGTAAAACGCCAGGGCCTTACAATTGGCGTGATCGGTTTGACCAGCCTTGTATCCGACACGACCCTTTCTATAGCGGTGGATGATTATTTGGTTTCTGGTCGCAGGGTAATTGATCAGATTCGTAGTCAGGTTGATGTTTTGGTAATGTTGGTTAATAGTGCAAGAGAAAGCTACAAGAAGCTGCCAAACGAATTTTCCAAAGCTGACTTGATTTACACTAGCGGCAGCACTATGATGACGCGTCCGATGATGAAGCAGTCTGAAGAAGGACCATATTTATATTCATGCGGTCGGGAAGGGAGATATTTAAATGTGACAGATTTAAATATTGCAGATAAAGAAAAACCGTTGACCAATATATCCTATCTCCAGGAAAACATGAAATATATAAAACGCAAACTAGATCGCCTGGGAGATGCAGATCCCGAAAGACCGCTGGATGAATTATATTCTGATCAAGATGGCATGTTAAATGCGATAGCCCAGAGCCAGGCTGTTTTAGAGAGTTCGGGTATTGCAATCGAGAATGCGGTCAACATGCTTTACTTTAAAAATGAAGCTATGGACGAAACAATAAAAGATGATAAAGAGATGGTAAAATTTGTCGAAAAATCTATTTCTTCCTGTAATGGCCTGATTAAAAAATAATTTTAGAAAGCATACACGGTAAGTACGTAAACCAAATTTAGGATTATCATCCATAAAGTTCTAAAGCTATTTCCGTTCCCAGGCTGACATTATTTAGCGCTAGGGATCTGTTAGCGTCTAAGCTTCGACCATCAGTTTTTTTGAAGATTTCGGCTAATAAATACGGAGTTAGTATTTTACCTGTAACATTGTTTCCCGCTGCGATTGAACAAGCACCCAAGATGATTTTTTCCATTTTTTCTGATGGGATCTCATCCTTTTTTGGAATGGGGTTTGCAACAAGTAGGGCAGAATGTATTCCAACATCAATATTGTTTTTGTGTATTTCAGCTATATGTTTTGCAGAGTTGGCCTGATGGATATCGTAATAACCGGAATTTCTGGAATAAAAAACCGGAAATTCATTGGTTTTATATCCAACCAGAGTTATACCGTTGGTTTCCAGCTGTTCCAACGTAAGCCCAACATCAAGAATTGCTTTTACTCCTGCAGATATGACAACCATAGGAATTGAACCGAGGGCCGAAATATCTTCCGAAATATCAAACGTATCTTTCGCCCCTCTGTGTACGCCCCCAATCCCTCCTGTAGCAAAAACTTTAATATTGGAAAGATTAGCAAGGTGCATTGTGGCCGAAACAGTAGTGGCCCCATTCCATTTGTTAGATACTGCAATACCAAGCTCGCGCCTGGAAACTTTTTTTACAGATGACTCTTTCGAAATAAAATTAATCTGATCTTTTTCAAGACCAACAAACACCTTTCCGCCAATTATGGCTATTGTAGCAGGAGTAACTCCCCGCTCTTTACATATAGATTCAGCGAGCTGTGCAAATTCAAGGTTTTGAGGATGAGGCATTCCGTGGGATATAATTGTAGACTCTAATGCCAAAACTGGACGTTTTGTTTTTAGGGATTTGGCTACTTCCTTTGAATAATGAATTTTCATTGCCAGTAAAGATTGTTTAAAGGGCTAATTTCCAGTGACTGTTTTATATTAATATGCAAAAAATTGATCCCAAAAAATACAAGCTGTCATCAAGGACTGCACTGTATAAAAGAAAAAATGAAATTATTATTGTGATAGACCGAAAAAGTAGAATTATTATGAAAGACGGCTTCAGAATAGTCGAACAATGCAAATCAATTTGGAGTTTAGAGCCCGGTATATCAGTATCTGTGTTCACATCTGCCCCTGTTTGCAGCAAGACAAACTCCTATCTTAATAAAAAAAGTGTTACAATAATGGACCTGAATGAGTTAATGCTTCCCGAATGATTTTTAAATATATTTTCCCTAAGGATAAAGAAATTTCCCGGGAAGTTTTTACGCTTGCACTGCCTGTAATTCTATCCAATCTAAGTCGTGTGCTTATGAGCCTTATAGATGTTGCAATGGTGGGCAGGTTGGGCGCGGCCGCCATTGCCGCAACAGGAATGGGAGCGATGTTATTTTGGGGGGCTTTAAGTGTTGTGATGGGAATTCGCACGTCTGTACAGACGGTTGCGTCAAGGCGCCTTGGACAAAAAAAACATAATGAATGTTCAACTGCATTTCATAATGGTCTTTTTATGGCGACTGTTTATAGCTTTCCTGTATCTATGTTGGGTTGGGCATTTTCACACAAGTTTGTCCCTTTTTTTATAGATGATTATATAGCCACTCCTTTGGCATCAGAATATTCATCAATAATTTTTTTAACATTATTATTTTCGGCTAATAGTTTTGTTTTTCAAGGGTTTTTTACCGCAATTGAAAAGACAAAGATTCATTTAACAGTTACGGTTACAAGTAATATTATTAACGTTTATTTTAATGCTGGTCTCATTTATGGATCAGAAGGATTAAACAGGTTTTTTCAGGACATGGCCCCTGGGTTTTCTTTTTTAATTCATCTTTGGGATTGGACACATTTTCCAGCGCTTGGAGTTAAGGGAGCAGCTATTTCTACCCTGATAGCATCTGCCTGGCTTGTCGCGCACTATTCTTATTATCTTTTTCGTCCCAATGTTCGAGATCGTTTCGGTGTTTTTTCTTTTTCAATAGATACAAGTATGATGAAGCGCCAGGTTTCATTGGCAATTCCTCAGGGTTTACAAGAAATGATTATTGCTGCTGGATGGTCAGTTTTTTATAAAATAATGGGCCTTATCGGGCTTGTTGAGCTGGCAACGACACAGCTTTTGTTTACGATTATGCATGCTTCATTTATGCCAGCTCTCGGGGTAGGCCAGGCCTGCGCTACTCTTGTTGGAAAATATATGGGGGAGAAAAAAATTCACAAATCAGAAGCAAGCATAAAAGAATCAATTCGCCTATCAGAGTATATTATGGGAACGATGGGTACTTGTTTTATCTTATTCCCTAAATATATTCTGTATTGGTTTACGAATGACCCTCAAATTATTTCTATGGGGATTTTTGGTCTGCGAATTCTTGGCGCTGTACAGTTTTTGGATGCAGTTGGTTTTACTCTGTGGTTTGCTTTGTCTGGTGCTGGTAATACATTATTTCCGGCGATGGTAGAGTCTTGTTTGACTTGGGGCATTGTTGTCCTGGGCAGCTATATTCTAGGCGTAGTTCTGGAAGTCGGTTTTGTAGGACCGTGGTTGCTTTTTCCTGTTTACATGGGTTTGTTTGCAGGCATTATGGTTTGGAAAATAAGTAAAGGCGACTGGAAAGAAATAGAAGTGTGATTTTAATATTAAGTAAATTCAGGCTTGTCATTAAAGATCATTAAAATATAAAAATGGCGGATATATATAAGGACACTGACCCGGAAGAAACTCAAGAGTGGATTGAATCTATAGAAGATGCTTTAGAACACCATGGGTTTGACCGAACACGTTTTTTACTTGAAGAACTAATTGATTATGCTCAATCTAAGGGTGCCCGACTTCCGTTTAACACCAATACACCTTTCATTAATTCTATTCATCACAGTCTTGAAAAAGAATTTCCTGGAGACAGGGATATAGAACGAAAAATAAAATCAGTAATTCGATGGAATGCAATGGCAATGGTAGTTAGGGCAAACAACGAATCACATGGGATAGGAGGCCATATTTCTACCTATGCATCAGTTGCCACTCTCTATGAAGTTGGCTTTAATCATTTTTTTAAAGGACCTGAAAATCCACATGGAGCAGACCTTGTTTTTTTTCAAGGGCACTCATCGCCTGGAGTGTATTCTAGGGCATTTATGGAAGGTAGATTAGGCAAGGCTGAATTAAAAAACTTTCGAAGAGAGCTGTCTTCTGGTGGTGGACTATCGTCCTATCCGCACCCATGGCTTATGCCTACCTTTTGGCAGTTTGCAACAGTATCCATGGGGCTTGCTCCTGTGATGGCAATTTATCAGGCTCGTTTTTTGAACTACCTTACAGATCGCAATCTTGTAAAGGATACAGGTAGAAAAGTCTGGGCATTCCTTGGAGATGGAGAAATGGATGAGCCTGAATCAAAAGGAGCACTAACTCTTGCATCTCGGGAAGAGCTAGATAATTTAATTTTTGTAATAAACTGTAATTTACAGAGGTTGGATGGTCCTGTAAGAGGAAATGGGAATGTTATACAAGAGCTGGAAGGAGCATTTCGAGGTGCGGGGTGGAATGTTATAAAGGTGATTTGGGGTAGTGACTGGGATGAGTTCTTTGAACAAGGCACATCAGACAAACTTTTACAGCGTTTTGACGAAGTTGTGGATGGAGATTTTTTAAAATATGTAGTAGAGGGTGGCGCTTATTTAAGGAAACACTTCTTTGGGAAATATCCGGAACTGCTTGAAATGGTATCTCACATAAGCGATAATGATTTAATAAAGCTTAAGCTTGGCGGCCATGACCCGGTCAAGGTGTATAATGCATATTTAAGCGCAGTTAATCATAGGGGTAGTCCTACTGTTATTCTCGCGAGAACGATTAAAGGCTATGGGTTGGGTGAAGCAGGAGAAGGTAGAAACATAACACATCAGCAAAAAAAATTAAATGAAAAGGAGCTTCTTTATTTTAGGGACAGGTTTAATATAAAACTTTCTGATGATGAAGCAATAAATGCTCCGTTTTATAGCCCTGATAAACACAGTGATGAGATAAAATATTTACAAAAAAAGCGAGAAGACTTAGGCGGATATTTACCTGCCCGCATTGTTTCGAATGAAAAAATTGATATTCCGGATGTTTCTATATTTAAAGAACTTTTTAGCGGAACAGGCGATAGGTCAATTTCAACTACGATGGCATTTGTGAGGCTAATTACTATTCTATGCCGTGATAAAAAAATAGGAAAACAGGTTGTTCCTATAATCCCCGATGAAGCAAGAACCTTTGGAATGGATCCACTATTTCGCCAGCTTGGTATTTATGCACATAAGGGCCAGTTATATGACCCCGTTGATTCAGACCAGTTTTTGTATTACAAAGAATCAAAAGATGGACAAATATTAGAAGAAGGAATTAATGAGGCGGGGGCAATATCTTCTTTTATTGCGGCAGGTATGAGCTATACCACCAACGGGATTCCGATGGTCCCATTTTATATATATTATTCTATGTTCGGGTTTCAGCGCGTGTGGGATTTCATCTGGGCAGCTGCTGATATGCGTGTAAGAGGGTTCCTTTTAGGAGGAACAGCAGGAAGGACAACGCTTAATGGCGAAGGTCTTCAGCATCAGGATGGCCATAGCCACATGGCAGCTGCTGTTACGCCGAATGTTAAAGCGTATGATCTCGCATATGCCTACGAAATTGCTCTGGTAATTCATCGGGGTATCCAGGAAATGTTTCAAGAACAAAAGGACGTGATTTATTATATAACAGTTGAAAACGAAAACTACATTCATCCTGAAATGCCAGAAGGAATAGAAAAAGATGTTTTAAAAGGATTATATAAAATTCATAGTACAAAAAGTCCTAAAATTCGTCTTTTGGGTAGTGGTCCGTTGATGGGAGAAGTTATTGAAGCTTCCCGGCTATTAAAGAATGATTGGGGTATTGAGCCGGGGATTTGGAATGTCACTTCTTTTAGTGAATTAAGAAAAGAGGCTGAGGAAATAGACCGATGGAATATGGTGCACCCAGATAAAAAACAAAGAAAATCACATATTGAAAAATCATTAAGCGCGCATAACATTCCAACAGTTGTTGTATCAGACTATGTAAAAATGCTTTCAGAGCAGATTGCACCATATGTTCCAGGCCCATACTACGCACTTGGCACAGATGGCTTTGGTCGAAGCGACACCCGAGAAAATTTGCGTCGTTTTTTTGAGGTTGACAGGTACTATATAGTTTTAACCGCTCTAAGAGCATTAGCAATAGAAAATCAATTGGATACGCAAATCGTTACTGACGCCATGAAAAAATATAATTTAGATCCAGAAAAGCCTAACCCCAGAAGTATGTAGATATACAATGATTAAAGAAATTATACTTCCAAATCTTGGCGAAGGAATTGAATCTGCGGAAATCAGTGAAGTTGTTATCCAGCCAGGAAACACAGTTGGCCCAGATGATATTATTTTAATTTTAGAGTCAGAAAAAGCATCTATGGAAATACCGGCAGAAGTGTCAGGTGCTGTTAAAGAAGTTTTTGTTAAAGCAGGTGAAGAAGTTGTAACAGGACAGGTGTTAGTAAAAATAGAATTGTCCAGTTCTGATATGGAAGCAGAATCAAAGTCAAAACAAAACAACGATGAAGATTCTGTTGCTGATACAAAAAACGAAGAAATATCTGAGCACGAACCTGTTTTATTAAATACTTCATTTTCTGGACCAGATAAACATTTTGCCAGCCCTGGAGTGAGGCGGCTTTCCCGCGAACTCGGAATAGATTTATACACTATAAAAGGAAGCGGACCCAAAGGTCGAATAACAAAGAACGATTTACATGTCTACATTAAGAAAAAACTTGCTCTCGCGGATTCTGATTCTGTTTTAGCTCATCCCCGACCCAATATAGATTTTTCTCAGTGGGGAGAAATAGAGAAAAAAAAGTTAACCAAAATAAATATTATTACTGGAAAAAAACTTCATAGTGCGTGGCGGTCTATTCCCCATGTTACTCAGTTTGATTCTGCAGATATTACCGATTTAGATTTGTATAGAAAAGAACTGAAAGAAAAGGCTTTAAAAAAGAATGTTAAAGTTACATTCCTTCCCTTTTTAATGAAGGCTGCTGTCCATGTATTAAAAGAAATGCCGGTTTTTAATAGTTCTTTGGATCAAAGTGGAAAAAATTTGGTTATAAAGAATTATTACCATTTAGGGGTCGCGGTTGATACTCCTTATGGGTTGACAGTTCCAGTTATTCGGGATGTTGATAAAAAATCTGTTATAGATCTTTCAGAAGAATTGTTGGATGTAAGCGTAAGGGCAAGAAGCAAAAAGCTAAGACCAAATGAGATGAAAGGAGGAACGTTTACTATATCAAGCCTTGGAGGCATAGGAGGCTCTTTTTTTACTCCAATTATCAATCCGCCCGAGGTGGCGATAATAGGTGTTTCTCGTAGCAGCTGGGAGCCCGTATATAATAAAAACTCCAATAAATTTATCCCAAGGTATATATTGCCCTTTTCGCTTTCCTATGACCATATGGTTATAGACGGAGCCGCGGGCGTCACTTTTACTTCCAGGTTTTCAGCTGCCCTGGAGGACAGAAATATTTTTTCATCAAAAATATAATATTTAATGGAAGAAAAAAAACACGCTGATGTTTTAGTTGTCGGGTCTGGTCCTGGAGGATATGCTTCAGCATTTCGAGCATCTGATTTAGGGAAAAATGTTATCATGGTAGACCGAGAAAAGAAGCTTGGAGGTGTGTGTTTAAATCGGGGATGTATTCCATCTAAAACATTGTTACACATTTCTAAAATTATTCAGGAAGCAAGGCTACTTTCATCTATTGGTGTAGAGTTTTCGAAGCCCAAAATTGATTTGGATAAAATCAGAGAACATAAAAACAATATTATCTCTAAGATGAATTCGGGCATAGCTCAAATGGCAAAGGCTAGAGAAGTACAAATAATACAGGGAGAAGCAAAGTTTCAATCTGACAATCTTATTCAAATATCCCATAATGATAAAATAATAAATATCTCTTTTGATAACTGTGTGATTGCTGCAGGATCATCATCGGCATCTTTTCCTGTTCCTGGAACTGCCGAAAATGATCCCGATATTCTTATGTCAAAAACAGCTCTAGAGTTAAAATCAATACCTGAGTCGTTGCTGATTGTTGGTGGAGGAATCATAGGGCTAGAATTAGGGCAGGTATATTCATCTTTGGGTTCAGAGGTTAGCGTGGTGGAGTTTTTGCCACAACTGATTTCTGGAGCTGACAGAGACCTGGTAAAACCGCTGGAACGGAAACTAAAGAAACAGTTTCATAAAATTATGGTTTCTTCTAAAGTAGTTGAAATAAAAAGAGATGGTTCAAAAGGTTTATATGCTATAATTGAAAATGATTCGGGGATGCTGAAGAATTTTTATGAAAAAATTCTAATAGCTGTTGGAAGAAAGCCAAACACCGATATTTTAGGATTGGATAATACTTCTATTAAAATAGACGAAAAAGGGTTTATAATCACTGATGCATATATGAGAACATCAGTGCCTAATATATTTGCGATTGGTGATATTTCTGGGAATCCATTGTTAGCTCATAAGGCAACTCATGAAGGAAAAGTAGCGGCTGAAGTAATATGTGGTCTTCCTGCGGCCTTTGATGCTAGGGCGATTCCTAGTGTTGTTTATACTGATCCCGAAATTGCATGGACAGGCATCACAGAAGCTGAAGCGTCTGCGCAGGGGATAGGATATGTAAAGGGCGATTTCCCCTGGGTTGCCAGCGGCAGAGCGCAGGCTGTTGGAGATGTGCAGGGAAAAACAAAAATACTTTTTGATAAGGACACAAAAAAGATAATAGGTTTGGGAATGGTTGGTTCTGGTGCGGGAGATATGATTTCAGAAGGAACCTTGGCAATTGAAATGGGAGCAGATGCAGAAGATGTCGGTCTTACTGTACACCCACATCCAACCCTCAGTGAAACTGTTGGTTTGGCTGCAGAAATAGTTGAAGGAACGGTAACTGATTTGTACCTTTCCAAGAAAGAAAAGTTATAAAATGAAAAAGTTTCTATCTTTAATCATGATTATTTGTTCCTTTACTATGGCACAGGAGCAAAAAGAAAACCTGCCAGCAAAGTCTGATATTTCAGGATCGGGCCATAAAAAACCTTCTCCTCCAAAAATAAAAAATATGGAAGAAGGATTAAAAGGAAAAAAAGAAATTCCAGGTCTAATTACTTTATATCAGGACACAGCCACTGGTAAAATGTCTATGGTCTTAAAAAACGATCAACTTGGAAAGGAATTTATTTATTTTGTTCATGCACGAGACGGTCAGCGAAATTCTGGTGTTCTACGTGGGGTATATAGAGGTTCAAAAATTATAACTTTAAATCGATATTTTAACCGAATAGAATTCGAAATTCAGAATCATTCTTTTTATTTTGACCCCGACAATCCCTTAAGCCGGGCCTCGGATGCAAATATATCCACAGCAATTTTGGCTTCAGAATTTATTGTTGCTCAGTCAGACAGCGTTGTCATGATTGATGTTGATAATGTGTTTTTAACAGAAGCATTACAACAAATTACCCGCGGAATTATTCCAGGATCTCCAAACAAAAACCCATTTAAACTAGGGCGATTGATAAAAAATCGATCTAAGTATACCAGTATCAAAAATTATCCTGAAAACACCGATATTTCTGTACAATATGTATATAATAATCCAACACCTACTAACTGGGGATCTGACAAAGGACTAACAGACGCCAGGTCTGTCAATGTCGCGCTGCAGCACAGCTTCATTGCTGTTCCAGAGAATAATTACCAGCCCAGGTTTGAAGATCCGCGTGTTGGATATTTTACAACTCAGGTTACTGATATGACGGAACCTGAAGATGTCACCCCGTTTCGTGACCTTATACACCGCTGGCATCTTGTACAAAAACATCCTGAACAATTTGTTTCTGATCCAGTAGAGCCCATCGTATGGTGGATTGAAAACACAACCCCGCATGAATTTCGGGATGCTATAAAAGATGGTGTTTTGGCTTGGAATAAAGCATTCGAGAAAGCAGGATTTAATAATGCTGTTCAAGTTAAAATTCAACCTGATACTGCAAACTGGGATGCTGGTGATATACGCTATAATGTATTGCGTTGGACTTCTTCACCTGATCCTGCTTTTGGGGGACTTGGACCAAGCTTTGTGAATCCGAGAACTGGTCAGATTTTAGGTGCAGATATTATGTTAGAGTACGTGCATTTTACCAACAGGGTTAAATATGAACGTCTTTGGCAACCTCTTACAGGTAATGATAAAGATGAGAAAGCAGACTACTGTTTTTCTGGTAAAAATAAGCAGCACGGTAATCTTTTTGCGGAAATGGCACTTAAGTCTTTAGGAAAATTTTCTCCATTCGAACAACATCGTCTTCTTTATGAGGCTATGGTTAGCTTAGTTATGCACGAAATTGGCCATACCTTAGGATTAAGTCATAATTTTCATGGTAGCTATTTTCGAAGCTTAAATACAGTACATGATCGAAATGCTACTGAACCGTCGGGACTCATGTCTTCTGTTATGGATTATGATGCAGTCAATATTGGCAAACATAATAATTGGACAGGTCAATATTATTCTACAGCTCCAGGCCCTTATGATTTGTGGGCTATAGAATATGGATACTCTGTACCTTTAAAAAACTCTCTGGATGAAGCAGCCAGAATGAACCAAATCCTGGCGCAGTCTACGAAACAAGAATTAAGATTTGGAAATGATGCTGATGATATGAGGTCCGCAGGTAAAGGCGTTGATCCGAGAATTATGATATATGATATGAGCTCAGACCCTTTGGGGTATGCTGAGGAACGAATGGATCTAATTCGTTCTCTATATAAGCCTCTTAGGAAAAGGTATGAAGATCACGGAAAGTCTTATCATGCATTTACCGACGCATTTTATATACTTAACCGTGAGTATAGTACTTCTACTAGTATAATATCCCGATACATTGGAGGTCTTTTTATGGATCGTTCAATGGTGGGTCAGGAGGACAGGGAATTCCCATTTAATGTAATTGACAGGGAAACCCAAAAGTGGGCGATGACCCTTCTAAATAAATATCTCTTTTCCCCTCAAGCATTCCTAATTCCAAAAGATATATATAATCATTTGCAATGGGAGCGAAGAGGGTGGAGCGGAACAAAAGATCATAAGATTCATGATCAGGTTTTAGATGTTCAAAAAAATATATTTGATCATTTACTTCATGTAAATGTTTTGAAACGAATATCAGATACTGAAATCTATGGAAATAGATATAATCTACATGATATGCTAAGAGATTTGACTAATTCCTGTTTTGCTGTAGATGCAAGTACAAGTGTATCTAGTATTCGTCGCAATCTACAAATTGAGTATACAGAGCGCCTTATCCAAATAGTATTAAACAAAGGCAAGGTTAAATATGATCACTTATCAGTTTCAGCAGCATATGATAATCTGAAAAAAATTGCGAAATATTCCTCAAAAAAATATAATGTAGATGAAGCCACAAAAGGACATAGGGAATATTTGTTATATCGTATTACAGAAGCTCTAGATACATAAATCTATTTTATATAAAACAGGAGTGAGTCATGAAATCCATATTCTTGGCAATAGTGATTGCCACGATAATGAGTTGTGCAGAAGACCCAGGGAAAAAGATGATAAAGCATCCGCTCGATAAGTCCAAAACAAGAAAAATCATTCTGGATAACAAATTAAAGGTTTATTTGCTTTCAGATCCCAGTTTTAATGTTTCTGCTGCGTCAATGAGTGTTATGGTTGGTTCATTAGAAAACCCTGATGACCGACAAGGCTTAGCTCATTTTTTAGAGCATATGCTTTTTTTGGGAACTGAAAAATATCCAGATGTTGATGAATATAGTTCGTATTTGAAAACCAATGGAGGTTTTTCAAATGCTTATACTGCGGGTGATCATACAAACTATCAGTTGCAGGTATTGCCAGGGGGTTTTGAAGGGGCATTAGATCGGTTTTCCCAGTTTTTTATTAGTCCTCTTTTTACTGAAAAATATACAGAACGGGAGGTAAACGCGGTCAACTCTGAACATCAGAAGAATATTATGAATGACGGATGGAGACAATATCGAATTTCTGGCCTATTTGCTAAAGAAGGGCATCCTGAAAGGTTGTTTTCCACAGGAAACCTTCAGACACTTGGAGATATAGATAGAGAAGAGTTGATTACTTTTTATAATAAGCATTATAGCGCAAACCGTATGGGACTGGCAGTTTTAAGCACTCACAGTTTAGATGAAATGGAGGCTTGGGCCAGAAAATATTTTTCTGGAATTAAAAACAATAATGTAAAAAATAATTTCCATGATCCCAAATTTTTAGAACAAAAAAATACGTTTAGGTTGGTAAAAATTGACCCGGTAAAAGATATTAGAGATTTAATTATTGAATTTTCAATTCCTGGTACTAGAGGTTTATATAAACAAAAACCAGGAAACCAATTAGGGTTTATTTTGGGACATGAAGGGAAGGGAAGTCTTCTTTCTTTCTTAAAATCTAATGGTTGGGCTACTACATTGGCTGCAGGAGCCGGGTCGCGCACAAACGAATATGGCATCGCTTCAATTCGGATTGGCCTTACATCAACGGGTTTAGATAATTACAAAAATGTTATTAAGTCCACTATTGGATTTATAAAGCTGATGCAAAAATCTGGTTATCAGAAACATGTATATAATGAATTAAAATCGATGGCTGGGCTTGAAGAGATTTATTCAAACAAAGGAGAAGGCATGTGGAGAGCATCAGACTTGGCCAATGAATTAAATTTTTACAATTTCGAAGATGCTGGTCGTGTTAATTATATTTATGACTCTTCTGATTCTGGGGTTTTCAAAACGATAATTAACAATCTTACTCCAAACAACATGCTTGTTCTTTTAGCTGCAAAAGGTTTGGAAACAGACCAGGTCGAAAATTTTTATAAAGCTCCTTATGGATACTCAGAAGATAATTATTTTTATGACGAGCTTGTATCAGTAAAGCCACACCCAAGTTTTAAAATCGCCACTCCAAATCCTTTTATTCCTAGAAAGGCAAGCATTCCCGATCGAGAACTAAAAGGGGAGTTAAAACCTGAATTAATCGTAAATACTGATGGTGTAAAACTATATTTTGGCCAGGATCATGAATTTTTAAGGCCAAAAGGAATAGTAAGTTATAAAATAATGTTTTCAAAAGAAAAAATGAATCTTCGCAATCGTGTTCTTTTGAAATTTTATGTTTCCTGCGTTAAGGAATCGATGAATGAGCTGGGGTATCCTGCTAAACAGGCGGGGCTTAATTATTCATTAGTAGAGGGATATGAGGGATTATATTTAACTGTAAGAGGGTATACGGAATCGGCAATAAAACTTTATGAAATGATGCTAGAACATATGGTGAATTTTGATGTTTCTTTAGATCAGTTTGAAGCCATAAAAGATAAAATAGTAAGAGACTACCAAAACTTCCCTCTTTCTGATGCTTGGCAACAAACACGTGATAAATCAGCAGATATATACCATAATGTTAAATTCAATTGGTCAGAATCTTTGCCTGTTGCAAAATCTATAACACAGCAAGAAATGTACAGTTTTTCTAAAAATTTATATAAAAAAGTTTTTTTAGAAGGTTTTGTTTATGGAGATTTTAATGAAGCTGATGCAAAAAAAACTCTTAGTGTTTTTAAGAAAAGAACTGGTGCAAAAGAAATAAAGAAAGATCAGGTTTTTGAACTTGACTTTCTTAAACAAAAAAATGCAGAAGATATTCAATATGTTGATGTGCTACGCGTGAACAATTCGTGTTTCTGGAGGGAATATGAGCTTGGAAATGACTCCCCCAATATACGCGCATCTGCTCTTTTAATTAGCCAGGCGGTTCAACAACCTTTCTATACTGAAATGCGCACTAATCAACAATTAGGATATATTGTTTGGTCAAGGTCTGTAGACCGAGATGAAACACACTACATGAATTTTGCTATTCAGTCAGGAGAGTATCCAGCAGATGATTTGAATAGAAGAGCGGGTGATTTTATTGCCACACTTCCCGAATTTATTCGGGGAATGGACACGGAAAAATTTGCACAATTGAAAAATTCCGTAATTGAACAATTAGAAAGAGAACCTAAAAGTATATCTGAGCGAGCTAATAAGTTAAAAGATTTTGTATTTGAGCATAACGCTGATTTCGAACGCGATATAAAAACTATTTCTTCTATCAAAGAAGTTGATAAAAATTATTTGGCTGATCTTTTTTTTAATACAATAAATAAAGAATCGCGTAAAATGGTTACTAATATAATGTTTGCCAAACAACACAAAAACAAGCAAAACTTAAGAAGTAGTTTTGAAGATATAGAAAAGTGGAAAAAGTCCAGGGTTTACCGATAGGAGATGGTAGAAGATGTTATCTTAATAGCAGCAGTTACAGTTGATGGTTTTATTGCTCGTCATAGTAGCGAGGTAATTACTTGGTCCAAAGATCTCCATTTATTTAAAAAACAAACAAAAGGTTTTCCTGTAATCATGGGTTCTAATACTTTTGATGTGCTTCATGATAATCTAAAAGGAAGAGACCTTATTGTTGTTAACAGGAACCATAGTCCAGAATCAATTTTATCTGGTATTTTAACAAAGCGATGTTTTATTATTGGAGGTGGTAAAACATATTCACGCTTCGCCCCATTCTTAACTCATTTATATATTACCCCTCATCCATATGTGTTTGGTTCTGGTATTCGTTTGTTTACAGATAAAATTTCTGAATTACCATTATTATTCAATTCGGTTGTTAAGGTTAATGAAAAAGACGGTATTTACCAATTCCAATACAAAGTTAATAGAAAATGATAAAAACACTAATTAAATCAGTTTTTATATTAGGTATTGTTTTTGCTTTGAAAACTAGTTCTGGGGGCCCAATAACAAAAAACCAGGCAGCTATGAATGTTCATCACTATGAATTGCGACTAGAAGTTGACCCATTAAAAAAAACTATCGGCGGTACGGTCACTATCGGTTTTAAACTTAAAAAAAAACCTCGAAGACTTGAAATAGACTTATTGTCCAGTTATAGTGTGTCAAACACATGGATTAATGAAAAATCTATGGTGTTTTTTCAGCGCGGCGATAAAATTTTTATTGAAAATCCTGGTCTAAGTTTGAATACAAGTCACTATTTGAAAATTGCTTACAAAGGGAAACCCCCTGAAGCGTCAAATCCACCATGGGATGGAGGAGTTACTTGGTCAACGAGTGAAGACGGGTATCCATGGATTGCTATTTCTTGTCAACAAAATGGTGCACATATTTGGTTTCCATGCAAAGAACACCCTAGTGATAAGTCTGATAGTGTAGATGTTTATATTACAGTTTCAGAACCTCTTAAAGTAGCATCAAATGGTTTATTGCAAGGGATTAAGGATGATGGGAACCGTAAAGAAACATGGCACTGGAAATCTCTTTACCCGATTAGCACATATAATATTAATGTTACAATAGGAAATTTTGAGATTGTATCTCAAAGAGGGCTTATCCAAAATCAGCCATTGTATATGGAGTTTTTTGTTCTTCCTGAGTCTCGGCACGGTGCGAATAAATTACTGGAAAAAGCAGAAAAATATCTAAAATTTTTTGCTAATCGGTTTGGGCAATATCCATGGATTAATGAAAAATTTGGACTGGTAGAGACTCCGTACCTAGGCATGGAACATCAGACTATTAATTCTTATGGTAATAATTATAAAAACGAAATACTGGGTTACGATTTTTTGTTATTTCATGAAATGGGTCACGAGTGGTGGGGTAATTATCTTAGTGTATCAGACTGGGCAGACTTTTGGATTCACGAGGGGTTTGTCACATATGCTGAAGCCCTGTATGTTGAAGAAGAATATGGTTTAGGGGCATATCATGCTTTTATAAAAAATAGATGTAAAAAAAACATTTCAAATAAATATCCAATTGTTGCAAAAAAACCAGCAACAATGGATGCAATAGAAGGAAACGATGTTTATTATAAAGGGGCTTATGTTCTTCATATGATTCGCTACCTTGTTGGGGAGAAAATATTGAATAATACTTTGGCAGAATATATAAAAATGCCAAAAAGAAAACAGAATAACCAAACTGATACGCAAGAATTTATAAATATTTTGGAACAAAACTCCGGACTTGAACTCAGCTGGTTTTTTGATCAGTATCTATATAAAAATGACTATCCCACATTAAATATGAAGTCGAAAAAATATAGAAATGGAGAAAAAAAATTTATTGAATTATGGTGGACAGAATCAGGTTTTATTTTACCAGTTGAAGTAAAATACCGAGGAAAATTTGATATAGAAACTATCATAATGAATATATCCGAAAATTCAACAGGGATTTCAATTCCTGCAAGCTCTAGTTTGGATATTGATCCTAAGAACTGGATTTTATTTAACCTTAAAGAACATTGAGTATTATAATTAAAACGATTTTATGAGAAAACAAAATTTGATCAGGCATAAGAATTCTATTTTATTATCTATATTAATTATAGTTGGCGGATTTGGTTTTTTTTGGCGATGGTTACATCATCCATTGCCAATATATGAAGGGGAAATAAATATTGATGGCTTAAAATCTTCTGTAGATGTTTTTTTTGATGAATGGGGAGTGCCCCACGTATTTTCCAAAAATGAGGATGATTTATTTTATGCGGCTGGGTATTTAGCCGCAAGAGAAAGACTCTTTCAGTTGTCAACTGTAGCATTGGGCGTTAGAGGAGAACTGGCGTCTGTATTTGGAAATGAATATTTATCTACAGACATTTATTTACGAACATGGAGAATTCATGATACTGCTAAAAAAATGGTAGGAGAAATGCATTCAGATAAAAGGTCTATATATAATTCGTTTTGCAATGGTATCAACTTTCGCATCAAAGAAATAAAAGAAGATTTACCAATAGAGTTTAAAATACTTGGATTTTTTCCTCCTTTATGGGATCCAACAATTGTAGCAGGATATGAAAGGATGATGGCTCACGAAATGCAAAGTTCTTGGAAGCCAGAAATTGTTTATGGGGCTATTGCATCATATTTTGGCGAAGAAAAGCTTGCCGAGATAATTTCTAGATATCAAGATGATAAGCCTACTATTGTCAATGTGGATTATAGTCACCTCAAGGCTTTTTTTGATAATGTTATTGAACAAGAATATAAATTGCGTGATTTTTTTGGAAATCATAATGCTAATATTGGTTCAAACAATTGGGTTGTCTCTGGTTCGAGAACGGCTTCTGGAAAACCATTATTAGCAAATGATCCACACCTCGCATATACGCAACCACCTAGATGGTTTGAAATGCATCTAAAAGGCGGTCGCTTTGATGTTTCAGGTGTTTGTATTGCAGGAATTCCCGTACCTGTAATTGGACAAAATAATTATGTAGCATGGGGTTTTACCAATACGATGGTAGATGATGTTGACTTTTTTATTGAAAAAATAAACCAAAAAAATCCAAACGAATATTTTCATGATGGCAAATGGGTGCCAATGACAATTATGGAAGAAACTATTCCATTAAAAGGAGGGGGCGATACTACTGTTACAATTAGATTAACGCATCATGGTCCAGTAATTAGTGATATTCATAATCTTACAAAAAATACAGATAAAGTTGTTTCAATGTCTTGGACTGGTCATTGGGTTACAAAAGAAATGGAAGCATGGATTGATGTTAATACAATGAAAAATTGGAATGATTTTAGTAAAGCTGTAGAAAACTTTGGGGTTCCTGGACAAAATATTGTATACGCGGATATAAATGGAAATATTGGCTGGAGACCAGCAGTTTTTATTCCTATTAGAGAAGAAGGGTTCAGCATGATTCCTAGGCCAGGTCATGATTCAAAATATGATTGGAAAGGAAAAGTTCCTTATAATGAAATGCCATATATTTTTAATCCTAAAGAAGGATATATTGCTACCGCCAATAATAAAATAATCGGAAATGAATTTCCATATTATATTAGTGGCCTATGGGCAGATCCAAGTAGAGCAGAGCAGATAAAAATAAGGTTAGACACTCTGCTCAATGCTTCTGTGGAAGATATGAAATCAATGCAGTTAGATTTGACTTCTCGTTTTGCGCTGGATATAATACCTCATATTTTAGCCGTTCAAAAGGGTAATGAAACGGGAAATTTAGGAAAAGCTTTTAAATTTATTAGGGACTGGGATGGAATAGAAGATGTCAACTCTGAAGCCGCACTTGTTTTTCACGCCTTTATGAGGAGTTTTACCATTAATATATATGGAGATGAGCTTAATTTGCTTGGGGAAAAATATCTAAATGAATTTTTAGGATTAAAATACCTTGTTCATAGAAATATTAGAGAGATACTGAATAATAAAAAATCTTCTTGGATTGATAATATTGAAACAAGAATGAAGATAGAATCATTAGATGAAATCATTTATTCATCATTTCAAGATGCTATAAATTATATAGAAAAAACATATGGAATAAACTACTCTAATTGGAAGTGGGGAGATGCACATTATTTAAAACATAGACATATGCTTTCAGGCGTAAAGTTTATTGATTGGATTTTTAATTTAAGTGTTGGTCCATATCCTTCTGGCGGGTCAGACAAAACACCAAATGCAGGTGGATATTCCTTTAGCGATCCATTCCATCAGATATCAGGAGCATCCATGAGGAGAATTGTTAATTTTTCTAATTTGAATGAAACACAATTTATTTTACCAACAGGACAGTCTGGAATTCATTATAGTCCCCATTATAGGGATCAAGCAAGTTTATATCATAGTGGAACATATCGCACCACCAAGTTTGATGAAACTGATATAAGAAGTTCACCTAATTTCAGGCACTTAGTTCTTGTTCCTAAATAATGTCATTTATCATTTTAACTTTTTTTTTATTTATTATTGTTCGCCATAATTATTTTTGGAAAGCAAGACATGATATTATTTTTAAATCCAACAAACCAACAATAATTGCACATAGAGGTTGCACAAGAAATTATCCAGAGAACACAACAGCATCATTTGTAGATGCTGTTAAATATGGTTTTAATTTCATTGAATTTGACGTTTGTCATCTAAAAGACGGTACATTAATATGTTCACATAATTGGGATTTAGAAAGAGAAACTGACGGAAAAGATTGGGTTCATAATATAAATAAATCTGATCTGAGTTTGATAAAAACAGGTGTGTACAGTCACCCAAAAAATTTACAACCAATACCAACCTTAAAAGATGTGTTAAAAAAGTTGCCAGACAATATTAATCTAAATATTGAAATAAAATGTAAATCAGTATTTGATTTTTCAACAGCAATCAGTATTGGTAAATTGTTTAAATCTGGTAAAATTAAACATTCTTTTATTGTATCGTGTTTTAATCCTTTTGTCATAGGATATTTACGATTATTCTATCCTAGTATATATGTTGGATACCTTGTTGATGATAAAAGAATGTTTAATTTTATTAAATGGATTCATCCAGATTATCTCCACATAGATGCAGCATTAATTGATAATAAAATATTTAATTATTGTGATAGTCATTCAGTTGGTATAAATGTATGGACAGTGAATTCCGTTGATGCAGCAGAATGGTGTTTAGATAAGAAAGTGTTAGGTATAATTACTGATAACTATCAACTATTGGAGGTCGTATGAAAGAAGTTTCAGTTTTTGATTTAAAAAATAAAATAGATAACAATGACGATTTTATTCTTTTAGATGTAAGAGAGATTGATGAATTAAATATTTGTTCTATAGATGGAGCAGTACATATCCCAATGAATCAGATTCCTGATTCTATATCCAATTTGAATAAGGAGAAAGAAATAATTGCGATGTGTCATTCTGGAATACGATCTATGCAGGTTTGTCATTATTTATTAGGGAATGGATATAATATCGCTAATTTGAGCGGGGGAATAGATGAATGGGCAAAAAATATTGATAGGGAAATGCAGAGATATTGACATATAAAAAATAGTTATTAAAAATATAATATAAAATTAATTTTGGAATTATATAATTTATTGTGTATTCTAAATTAATTATAATCAATATTTTAAGTAATTATTAATTGAATAGTTCAAATTTTTAAATTGTTGTCTAAAGATAGATAAAAATAATAATATACGTATTATTAAAATTTTTATTTTGTAAGAATTTTAATTTAAATATTTAATAGTGCATGATTGATATAGTGACTTAATTTGGAATTAAGTAGCTTTGTTTTTAAACCTGGTTACTATTATAAATATATTATTATTTCATTTATTACATGGAATTTAAAACATGATAATATTAGTATATAAAAAATAATAATTATTTTATACCTTATGTTATAAAGTAATTATTTACAACAATAATAAAAAATATTATGCAGTGTATGGTATTGGTTTTATTATATATAACAGGATTATGTGTCAATATATAATATCATTAATTAATTTAGAATGTGGTTTGAACTTTTAAAATTATATTGTTTTTTCAAGGAAGATTTACTGTTATTATTAGATAATTCAAGAATAATATTTTATTTTCTAATGCGGGCTTATAAAATGATAATCCCGCAGAAAAATTAATTTCATCTGATAAGGTTTTTATAAGAAAAAAATCTAATTCATTGCCATAATGATCCTCACTCACCTGGCTGTAAAAACTATGATAACTAATTAATAGATTTGTATTAAGTAAAAAATTTGTTTTACCTTTTATGTTAAACTCAATTAACCCTCGATGTTCATGATCTGTAAAATTTTTATGTAAAGCATAATCATAGAATCCATGGTATTTATGACTAGAACCAAATAATTTTGAAAAAGCATTATTTGATAATTTTGTTGAATCATTTCCAGTTATATATTCAAATCCAATTGATACTTTATTAAAGAAACGTTTTTCTTTCCTTTTTAAAAATATGTTAGCGGAAATCATATAAGAGGAAATGTTTTCACCAGTCTGTAAAGCTAGTTCTCCTTCGTAAGAAATAGGACCAATCAAATATAATTCTAGTCTTATTCCCCCAGATAATAATGGTTTCAAATTATAAATTGAGATATTATCACGATAATTAAATAAATATAATTCAGATGCTAAAACTCTTGAAAATAATTTTTGATTTAAAGTTAAATATCCTCCTCTTAATCTGGTATCAAAATTGTTATCATGGTATAAATTTATATTTTCGTTTATAACAAGATTCAAGAAAGTAAACTGCCATAAATTGGTTCTTCTTTTTATTAAAAAGCCATCAAAGCTTAGCCCGGTATTATTCCAATTTCTTTTTGCTATAAGTCGCTGTTTTCCTAGTGGCAATTCAAATCTTCCTAGTTGAATAAGATTCCTTTTTATTCTAAAATGTATATAAGCCTGATTAAAAAAAACTTTGTTCTCACTGGGCGATCTCTCACCAAAAATTCTTGAATCCTGAAGAACAAAATTAGCTGACGCATTTTTCCCAAGTATTCTTAATCCCAACCTGCTTCTTGCCTCTGATAATGATGAATAAACCCCGTCTTCAATATCATTGGATGTATCATTTCTATATCTAAAACGTATATTTGCTGACCAATCTACATTTGACGCATGTAAAAATATTGATAAGAGAATTGATATTATGATAATTAATTTCATTATTATAAGATAAAAAAAGTAGGTAACATATTGTGAATGGATTTTTTATTAATATCACATTATTTTATCTGACCTGTCACTTCATCTCTAAGGAAAAAAGAGTTTTTCAAATTGCATATTTTCCTTTTTTATTATACGCACCCTAACGCATCTCTTGTGATCTGGCAGGAGGTCTCCTTGCACAATTTTAATTCCTTCCAATTTATTAGGCAATGACTATGCTAAAAACTTTCTCTTAATTTTCAATTTTTCATGTATTAATGTTTAAAACATCTTATACCTGTGAAGGCCATTGATATAAAATATTCATTACAAGCTTCTATTACTTCTTTATCTTTAATGGATCCTCCTGGCTGAATTACAAAATTTATTCCCTTATCTTTTATTGCATCTATGCTATCCCTAAATGGGAAAAAAGCATCTGAAGCCAATACACCTCCTTTTATATTTTTTCCTCCCTTTCGTAAAGCCATGTGTACAGCATCAACTCTGCTTACTTGCCCTGCACCAAGTCCTATGGTTGTACTATCTTTTGCAATCAAAATACCATTTGATTTTGCGTGGCGTAAAACCTTCCATGAAAATAATGCACTTTTAATATCCTCAATGGTTGGTCTGGCTTTTGTCACAATTTTCAGATCATTTTGAGAAATAGTTTTTATATCTTTATCTTGTATCAGAATTCCACCATTTAGATTCCGTATCTCCATCTTCTTTGAAATATTTTTGAATTCTTTTACTTCTAAAATGCGGAGGTCCTTTTTCGTTTTAAAAATATTTAAAGCCTCTTTTTCAAAGCTTGGTGCTATGACAATTTCTACAAAAACTGAGGTTAAAACCTGCGCGACTTGTTTTGTACATTTTCTGTTAAAAGCAATTATTCCTCCAAATGCGGATAAAGAATCTGAATTAAAAGCGCGGTTGTATACATCAAGAAGATCAACTCCTTCAGCAGCCCCACATGGGTTTCCATGCTTTACAATTACACAGGCGGTTTTATCAAATTCTTTTATACATGAAAGGGCGCAGTCTGAATCCATAATATTATTGTATGAAAGTTTTTTACCTTGGTGGGTTTTAGCATTTAGAATATTTGATCCACTGTTTCCAGGAATTATATAAGTTGCAGCGCTTTGATGAGGATTTTCCCCATATCGCATTGTTGAATGCTTTTTATATGTAAGAGAAAGTGTGTCGCTCAATTCTTCATTTTTAAGGTAATTATGAATTATAGTTTCGTATTGGGCTGTATATCCAAAAGCCTTCGCAGATAAATTTTGACGAGTTTTAAATGAAATTTCGCCCAAATTTATTTCTTTTATAATTATTGGATAATCTGTTGGATCAACTACGACGCAAGCCCATCCCATATTTTTTGCTGCAGAACGAATCATGGTAGGTCCCCCTATATCTATATTTTCTAGTGCTAAGGGGATGTCGCAATCTTTATTAGATATCGTATCTAAAAATGGGTACAGATTACAAACTACTAAATCAATCCAGATGATTTGATTTGATTGAGCGTCGTTTATGTGTTTATCCCTTAAGCCAAGAATCCCACCCTCTATCAATGGATTAATAGTTTTTACTCTTCCATCCATAATCTCAGGAAAATTAGTATATTCACTTACATTAGTAACAGGAAGGTTTGCATCATGTAATAATTTTTCTGTGCCACCTGTTGATAAAATTTTTATCCTTTGATTTGTTAATGATTTGGCTAAGCTGACCAATCCTGTTTTGTCATAAACAGAGATTAGTGCTGTTTTGATTTTAATTGGATTTATATTTAATGATGGGCTTTTTATCATTATGTTAAGTGGATAGTTTATAAATGGATTATATTATTTTTTTTACACTATTTTTTTGAGTCAAAATTATTGCTTCTATAAAGGCTTCTCCTTCTAGTTTCTGTACTTTTGATTTAAGAGTATCAATTGTGTCATCAGGATAAACATCACATTTTTTTTGCAATAAAATAGGGCCACCATCAATTTTATCATTTACATAATGTATTGTACATCCTGTTTCAGAGTCTCCATTTTTTATTACTTGTTTATGAACATTTTTGTCCATTCCTCCAGCATACTTTGGCAATAGAGATGGGTGAACATTTAAGATTTTTCTATACCATTTTTGACAAAATTCAGCTGATAAAATTCGCATAAATCCAATTAATAAGATTAGATCAACAGAGTATTGTTTTAGCACATCAGTTATTTGATTATCAAAATCTTCCCTTTTTTTATCTTTATGGGAAACAAAATATCTAGGAATATTACAATTATGAGCTCGAGTTAAAATATAGGCTTTTTCTAAATTAGATATTACCACAGATATCTCCGCATTTAATTTTCCAGAATCTATAGCATTTATAATAAATTCAAGATCAGTACCATTTGAAGATCCAAGGATACCTAGTTTTATCATCTTAATAAATTCATGTGTTCTATTCGTTTATTAATCAAATTGTTGGTTCCTATGTCTGATCGATGAAATAATGATCCCTTAATTAATGAAATATTTTTTTCTGCTATTTTTTCTGCATCAGAAATAGTATCGGCTATACCAATAACAGCAACAGTTCGGCTTCCAGCTGCAATTAGTTTACCGTTTATAATATCTACTGAAGCGTAAAGCACGCAGTCGGGATTTAACAGATCTAAACCATTTATAGGCTCACCTTTAATAGGAGATTCGGGATACCCCGTTGGTACTGCATACTTGCATACAGTAGCTTTATTGGAAAACTTCACATCAATTTGATCCAATGAGCTTTCTGAAATAGAAATACAAATATCAATAAAATCAGTTTCTAAAAGTGAAAGAACATTCATTGCTTCAGGATCTCCGAAACGAGCATTATACTCAATCAGCTTAACCCCATTTGCAGTAGCCATAAACCCACCATATAGAACACCCTTATACCCTTCGTTAAATTTATCTTTGAGCGCAAATCCTGTTTTTAAATTTATTTGTTGGGCTTCAATAATATCATTATCACTTAAAAATGGTAAGCTGTGGTCTGCATTAGAATAAGTGCCCATCCCACCAGTGTTAGGGCCTCTATCTCCTTCATAAGCTCTTTTGTGGTCCTGAACGGCAGGCATGTGTTTCATAATGTTACCATCACAAAAGCTCATAAGTGAGAATTCTTCTCCTATAAATTTTTCTTCAATAATAAATTTGCCATTATTGTTAACTAATTCCTTACAATATGTTAAGGCTTCATTTTTAGAGTACAAATGGTCACCAGCTACTTTTACACCTTTACCTCCGGCAAGACCATCATATTTCACAACAAAATTATCACCTAACTCATTTAAAAACTCAGAGACTCCATTCATATTATTAAATATTTTATATCTAGGAATACCGGGGATATTATATTCTTTTAACAATTCTCTGGTGAAGCTTTTTGAAGTTTCAATTTGGGCAAGATTTTTTTTTGGCCCAACAACCTTAACACCTTCCTTAAGTAAGATATCTGCCACACCCGCTTCAAGAGGATTTTCTGGTCCTATAATAGCAATATTTATAGAATTAGATACTGCATAATTCAAGATGATCTCTGGGTTATTACAATCTTGAATTATTATTTTAGAGCATATTTTTTCGATTCCAGGATTCATATTGGATCCTATGCAGAAAACTTCGTTTGACTGATTCGATCTTTTTAATGTTTTTGCAATGGCATGTTCTCTTGCTCCGCTACCTACTAATAAAATTTTATGATTCATATATATAATTCTTAATTAAATCTAAAATTTTTTATTTCAATAAATCTGATCGAGTATTTTCTAAATTTTTTAGAAACTGTTTTGTTATCTTGCCGACACGATATTTGCCAGTGAAAACCGAATCTTCAAACTCTTTTATTTTTGGGTTCCCAATTGTAGCAGAAAGTTTTAGATCTTCAAGGCCCAAATAAATTAATTCATCTGCTTTAATAAATTTCTTTATTTGGCTGATTGTTCTATTATGTGCTACTAATTCTGATGTTGAAGGCATATCTATACCATAAATATTTTGATGCCTTATTGGTGGAGATGAAGATGAGAAGAACACTTTTTTTGCGCCACAATTTCTAACCATTTGAATTATTTTTTTTGAAGTGTGCCCTCTAACAATAGAATCATCAACAAGTAATACGCGTTTGTTTTTAAATTCTATTTCTATAGGGTTTAGTTTTAGCTTAACCGATTTTTTTCTTGTGTTCTGTTTTGGCATAATAAAGGTTCTACCAATATATCTGTTTTTCATGAACCCTTCTCGATATTTTACCCCTAATTTGTGAGCTACCTGCATTGCTGCAGTTCTACTTGTATCTGGGACTGGTATTACTACATCAACCCTTAAATCAGGATAATTCTGTAATATTTTATCACCTAGAAAATCCCCCATTCTTAATCTGGACTTATGAACCGAAATAGAATCAATAGAAGTATCAGGTCTGGAAAAATAAACAAATTCAAATAAACAGGGCATATTTTTATAGTTTTTAACTAGTTGCTTTGAAGACATATGACCATTTTGTTTAATAATTACGGCTTCCCCAGGATTAATATCCTTTAAAAATTTAAAATCAAGCGAAGATAAAGCACTGCTTTCAGATGCTATGATATATGAATCAGATTTTTCTCCAATACAAAGAGGCCGTATTCCATTAGGGTCTCTAAAAGCAACTATTCCAATCCCAGAAATAAGAGCAGTAACCGCATACCCTCCTTTGCATTTCGTAAAAACTTTTTCTAAGGCTTGAAATATATGAGCTTTACCCAATTTTCTATAATTTATATTATATAATTCATAAGCAAATAAATTCAATAATACTTCAGAATCAGAGTGTGTGTTAAATTGACAAAAATTAGTTTTAATTAAATCTGATCTTATCTTATGACTATTAACTAAAGTTCCATTATGTGCTAGAGTAATATTTACAGGGTTAGCCGTGTAAAATGGTTGAGAGTCATTAATGCCATTACTGCCTGCAGTTGGATATCTTACATGCCCAATACCAATATTGCCATTGAGGCTAATTCTCGAAACTTCCTTTTTAAAAACTTCTGTAACAAGCCCTAGGTTTTTATGTAAATACATTTTAGAATTATCTAATGTAGCAACGCCTGCAGCATCTTGGCCCCTATGTTGTAATTGGATTAATCCCTCACATATTTCATCTACTACATTATATTTTTTATTATATATACCAATAATTCCGCACATTATATTAAATCTACAACTTTAGGCGCCAGGCCAATATATCTTTCTGGTGTAAGTGATAATAATGTTTGTGTATCTTGATCCGACAGATTCAGTTTATATACAAATTCTGCTACCGATTCTACATCAACAGATTTTCCACGGGTGATTTCTTTAAGTTTTTCATATGCATCAGGTTTCCCAGCTTTTCTTAATAAAGTTTGAACAGCTTCGGCTAGCACTTCCCAGTGGTTTTCTAGTTCAGCAGTCATTTGATTTTTATTAATCGTAATGCGATTTAATCCTTTTAAAATATTGATTATTCCAATATATGAATGCCCCAATGCAACTCCTTGGTTTCGTATTGTTGTGCTGCCTGTCAGATCCCTCTGCATACGGGAAATAGGTAATTTATCTGCTAGGTGGCTCAGTAGCTTGTTTGCAATTTCCAAGTTTCCTTCTGCATTTTCAAATTGGATTGGATTAATTTTATGAGGCATTGTTGATGAACCAATTTCTCCAGCTATCTTTTTCTGAATCAAAATTCCTCTACTTATATAGAACCATATGTCTCTACAAAAATCTATAAAAATATTATTTACACGTATAAGCTGGTGAAAATTCTCGGCTAAAGAATCATGTGGTTCTATTTGAGTAGTTATAAGATTTGGTTTGAGGCCGATTCGTTTAATAAATCTTTCCGAAAAACGAATCCAGTTTATCTTTGGATAAGCTACCATGTGAGCAGCCCAATTCCCAGTGGCGCCTCCGAATTTACCCATTAATTCATGTTTGTTAATTTGTTCCGTTTGGTAATTTAACCTTTTGTAAAAAACAGCCATTTCTTTACCGAAGGTTGTAGGTGTTGCAGGTTGGCCATGGGTAAGGGAAAGCATGGGGATCTTTTTGAAGCGCTTGCTTATATTTTTTATATGTTTTTGTGCAAGAATTAGTTGAGGAAAGTAAACTTTTTTAAGAGCATCTTTCCACATAAGAGAATACGCTAAATTATTTATATCTTCTGATGTAATTCCAAAATGTACCCAAGGGTGAAAAGCTTTTTTTATTTTACTATTGATGAAATATTCAACTGCTTTTACATCATGGTTTGTTTTTGCTTCAATAGTTTTTATTTTTTGCGCATCTTTATTATCAAATTTTTCGTAAATATTTCGAAGACGTTTTATTTGCCGACTTGAAAAATGGGGTAGTTCATAAATTGTTTTTTCATTACTTATTGCGATAAGGTATTCGATCTCAATAATTAAACGGTAGCGCATAAGAGCCATCTCAGAAAAGTAATTAGAAATAGGATTTGTTATTGTCCCATAGCGGCCGTCCAAGGGCGAAATAGAGGTTAATCGATTAGACACCAAATATCCGTTTTATGGCTAATGCGCAATTTTCAGGATCAATAATAGTAAGAACAGGTGTTTTACTTGGCATCTGTAGTGTAGAATGAATATTAACCATCATATCTGCTTTATCTGAAAATGGAGGACATCCAATTGTAGGGAATTTAGAATTAGCAGCTACGAATCCCGATAATGCATTTGAGCGACCAGCGATAGTTACATACACAACATTATCTTCATTTTTATTTGATTTTATAATTTCTAAAACTTTAAGGGGTTGTTTGTGTGCTGAAGCAGCATGTTGTTCCCAGGAAATACCATATTGATCAAGTTTTTCTGTTATTTTTTTAGCATGGGGTTCATCTGAAACAGAACCCATGATTATTACCGTTTTCATTTTTAGTTCCTTTCATAAAATACAATATTATAGAATATAAAATTTTCTTTCTTTAGGTTTTTAATACTTCCCTTTTAAATTATTTCTAATTCTATCATTAATCGGTATTCCTGAATCAGGAAATGGGAATAATCCACCTGTAATGGTTTCATATAAATAGATATAGCGGCTGGACAGTTCTACAACTAATTCATCTGGAGCCTCGGGCAATTTGCTATCATTATATGGGTCGCAATTATCTACGAACCAAAGTCTTAAGAATTCTTTATCAATATTTTGCGGTTCTTGTCCTGATTCCATCCTTTGATTATATGATTCTGCAATCCAATATCGACTAGAGTCAGGTGTATGAATCTCATCAATTAGCACTATGTTTCCTTTTTCATCTTTTCCCATTTCATATTTAGTATCTACAAGTATCAATCCATTTTCTGCAGCTTTATTTTGTCCGAATGAAAAAAGTTCTACGGCTTTTTGACTGCAGATATCCCAATCTTCCTGGGTCATCCACCCTTCGTTCACGATTTCATCAGGAGCAATTGGTCTATCATGGAGTATTTCTTTTGTAGTTGGGGTAAGCATGTTTTCAGTAAGTCGCTGGTTTTTTATTAAGCCTTCTGGTAGAAGATTGCCGCAGTATTCTCTGTTACCATTATTATAGACAGTCCAAAGCGAAGTACTGGTACTCCCTGTAATATAACCACGAACCACGAATTCAATTGGGAAGACATTACATTTTTTAGCTAATGTCACGTTGGGGTCTGGAATAGTAATTACATGGTTTTTTATTATCTCCTCAGTTTGATCAAACCACCATGCGCTAGTAAGGTTAAGCACTTGGCCTTTAAATGGTATAGATGCTAGCACGCGGTCAAAAGCACTTTGACGATCAGTTGTAATTAAAGCGATTTTTTCGCCTAAATCATATTGATCACGCACCTTCCCTGTTTTTTTTATTCCCGTAGGTAAATTTGTTTTGGTTAAAGTGTTTTTAATTTCCACCTTGATGCGGTCTTTATAGTGTCTAGTTGATTCGATAACATTCATGAGATAAAGGATTAAATAATATATGTGTTTCTAAAATATGGTTTAATACAAGTTCAAAACTACCGCTATTCACAATCACATTCCACAAAACACCGTGTTTTAAATCGGTAATCCCGCTAATTCCAAATCGTTCTGTCAAGGATTCAAGTTTTGCTCTGCCCTTGATATCTTCTTTCTGCCTTATTAGAAAGGATGCAGTGTTTTTATGAATTGCGGCGTGGTTTATATATTCTTTGTTTGAATTATAAAGTTCCCCAGTAGCATCAATTTGTTCTATAATATTGTTCATAGTGCTATTAGTAGATATTTCCCAATGTGTTTGTCTCTTGATCGAAACATCGTAGCCCAAATTCCTGATGGCGCTTTGAACAGACTTTTCCTCGTTGTCTGTGATAATCATATTTATAATCCATTCTGTTGAATTTTTATTTAACCTAAATGGTATTATATCATAGTGATGTGATTCGAATTCTAAAGTATGATTTGTGACAGGGTTTCCTTGTTCAATAAAGTCTTTCATAGATGAAAAAATAGCATCACCATTTTTTGTCCGTTCAGGGTGCGGCATAATTGCCATAATATTACCTGCGGGGTTGCATACCGCCGCAATATTATGCATAGACCCATTTGGGTTTATTGGGAATTCATTTATTGTTTTCCCATTTTTGTCACAGTATAGGAAAGCGGCCTGCTCATTTTTGATCATTTTTTCAAGCAAATTATCAGGCAAAATAAATCTACCTTCACCATGAGCAAGGGGAATATTTATTTGGTCATTTTTATCCATATGCCGGGTAAATGCACAGCGATCTGGTGTTATAGATAATTTCAATTTAGTCCAAGCGTTATAATAGCCAACGCCTAATATATATCCGTCCTTTATCCTTTTGTTATCAGTAAGCGCAATTCCTAAACGATTATCCTTTAATCCTGGTATCATACCAGATTCAACTAAAATTTGTGCACCATTGCAAATTCCTAAAACGGGTTTCCCTTTTTTTGCTTCTATCTTTATTTGTTTTATAATGGGATCTAGGGATGCAATTACTCCAGCGCGTGATCTGTCTTCATACGAAAAACCTCCAATAATTATATATCCGTGGAATTCATTTAACTTTTTTGCGGGTTCGTTCCATAAAAACTCAATAGGGTTCATTTTAGCGCGCTGACATGCCATAATTGTTTCCCGCTCAGTATTTGAACCTGGGAATTGGATTATCCCAATATCTATAGACATGAATTACAAATAAACTTGGTACTTATTGATTAATAGATTAAGCATGAATTTATGAATTCGTTTAGTAGGTAAAAATAAATGCATAGCAAAAAATAATAGCTGAATTTTTATAGGGTTATACTATTTTAGGATCTAGATTTTGTAAAGATAAATAAATGATTGTCTATAATAGAACAAATTATAAAGAGTTAACTCAGAAAGGGTATCATAAAGAGAAACGCCGTCTTCAGATTGAACTTCTCAAACTGCAGGAGTGGGTTATTAATTCAAACAGAAGACTAGCCATTGTATTTGAAGGACGTGACGCTGCTGGGAAGGGGGCTACTATAAAAAGATTCATAGAAAATCTTATTCCGAAAACCATGCGCGTAGTCGAATTGGGTGTGCCTACACCAACACAGAACAGGATGTGGTTTCAAACTTACAATAAACTTTTGCCCCGAATAGGTGAAATAGTTTTCTTTGATCGTTCTTGGTATACCCGAGGTTTGATACAGCCCGCTATGGGATATTGTACAGAGCATCAATATAGATATTTTATGAATAAAGTAAATAATTGGGAGGACCAGCATGTTGAAAACGGACTTCTTTTGATAAAATTTTATTTATCAGTTTCCAAAGAGAATCAAGCTCAGCGATTTAAATTTAGACAAAACAGCCCTCTTAAATATTGGAAGTTATCTGCGAATGATTTGAAAGCAGCAAAAGAATGGGATCTTATTACCTACTATGAAGAACAAGTTTTTTCCAAAACATCAACAGATTTAAATCCATGGGTGGTTATTAATTCTGATAA
>TARA_B100000686_G_scaffold76882_1_pt1 | contig 43512 bp, 41 predicted proteins | sample TARA_B100000686 | Tara Oceans TARA_B100000686 (sample SAMEA2622733) | marine metagenome | biome: marine biome (ENVO:00000447); feature: marine epipelagic mixed layer (ENVO:xxxxxxxxx); material: "saline water (ENVO:00002010), including plankton (ENVO:xxxxxxxx)" | depth 150 m | reverse complement strand
TGGAAAATCGAAAACTTAAGACCATGAGATCAGAATCAATTGATGAATCTGTCAACCCCGACATGTGCCCGCTAGTTGCAAAATGTCAACGGGCAATTTCAAAATGCAGAACCTCAGAAATGCCAAATGAGACTGAAATAGAAACCGGGCATCAAGTAGCTTGCTACAACCCTATATCGGTTGCAATAGACTAATTATTAAGCAATGCAAGCTCACCCAGAAGCATTTCTAAAGCTAATATATCAGTTAGTTTACCTGACTTTATTTTCGCGTCGGCCTCAGCTAACAAAGTATGAGCTGAGATCAGTTTAGATAAGCTGTGGCGCCTAACTTCTTCTAATAGCTTATCCATAGCGTAGCCACGAAGATTTAATTGTTTTGACAAATCGTTGTTGCTGACTCCTGCTCCTTGCGACATCTTAGCCGTAATAAGAAGGCGAACTTGTCTATGAATCATCGCAAGAATGTATCCAGGCGACTCTGAACCATTTAAGAAAGTCTTTACCGACACCATCGCCTGCGAGTTGCCATTTAATGCCATATCCACAGCTCTAAATATACTTTCTTGATGATTGTCAGTGGTTAGAAGATTGATGTCGCTGCTATTAATCTGCCTACCAGTTGCATACAAGATAAGTTTTTCAATTTCAGAATCTAAAGCCCATGTATTAGAACCCACAAGGTGTGCCAGCCTAGTTACAGCCTTGGCATCTATATCCCCACCTTTATCATTAACACGATCTTGAATCCATCTGTTAATTGCTCCTCCGCGAGGCATAGCAAATTCCCTGACTGAAGCCAATTCGGCAATTTGCTTAAACATCGAACTGCTTTTAAATGAATCTTGGCTTTCTCTAAACAATAAATCGTTGGTTGGAGGAATGTTTTCTGTTATTTCTCGCAAATTGCCCCAACCTTTCATGGCTTTACCCTTGCCCCGAGACTTAGAGAAAAAATCATTCACTATAACTAATCTTCTTTCCGATAAAAATGGCATCGCTGACACTGAAGCGGCTAACTCTTCTGGATTAATTGATTGTTTATCCAAGCGAATGACATTATGGTCCCGTAAATCATTGGTTCCAACATTACTTATAAGCTCTTGTGTAGCTTCCAAGATAGATAATTCGTCGTCACCGTAAAATAGATATATCAACTATGTAATTCCATATAATTCAAAGATTATGTATGCTGGTTCCCTAACTTGTATAATGGTCCATATCAGACTAAAGAAAAGTACAGGGTAAAACTATATTTGTTTTCAATATTACGCCTACTTCCCTACACAAAGATACCTAGCCTTACAATTCGCCTTATGTTAGATAGGCGGGTCTCATTACGTTCTAAATTAATAATACCCATTGCCTTAATATATTTTTTCTCGCCGATTGATTTAATTCCCGATATTATTTTACCCTTCGGCAGAATCGACGATATCATCTGCCTTGTTCTGGCGCCAATCTTTTTTATTTGCACTTGCCCAGTTGAGGTAGTTAAAGAATATATCGGTGGAGATAAAGGCAAAGACAAAAAAGACTCTGTACTCGAAGCTGAGTACCGTCAAGTAGAAAATACTCCAGAAGAAAAAGAGAAATAAAAATGCAAGTTGGAATTGTTGGACTTCCCCAAAGTGGCAAAACCACACTATTTAAAGCCGCAACAAGAGGAAAGGTACAGAGCGGAGGCAAACACGATTTATCTCGTGGCATCGCTAAAATAGATGACGCCAGATTGAATCTACTTAGCGAAATACATGATTCACAAAAGACTACGTCTGCTGAGGTACTTTATCTCGATAGCCCTCCACTAAAGGAAGGTTTCGGAAAGCACGTAGGCATAGAAGGCGATCTCTTAGCTCATCTTCAAGCGTGCGACGAACTGGTTATTGTGACAAGAGAATTTATCAATGACTCTGTTGCACATATTCATGAGACATTAGACCCAGCAAGAGATGTGGTTGAATTTTTGATGGACCTTTCTTTTGTTGATCAAGGAATCTTAGAAAGAAGACTTTCAAAACTAAACGATAGCTTGAAAAGCACCAAAACTAAAGATAAAGAACCTATCATTAAGGAACAGGAATTACTCAATCGAATATCTGCATCTCTTAATGAAGGTAAATTAGCATATCAAGCGATTAACACTGCTCAAGAAGCAAAATCCATAAAAGGATTTGGCTTGTTAACAACAAAACCTTTAATCGTAGCGGCCAATATACATGAGAGTTCCATACTTTCCTCTTCTGATATTGAAAATGAAATTTCCCAAGCAATTGGAAATAACACCAAGGTGATTTCAATATGTGCAAAATTAGAGGCAGAGCTATCTGAAATGAATCCAGAAGATGAGATGGAGTTCAGAAGCGAATTAAATATTGAAGAATCAGGGATTAATCGTCTTGTTAGTGCTTCCTATGAATCTCTAGGTTTAATAACCTTTTTTACTACCGGTCCAGATGAAACGAGGGCGTGGTCAATTAAAAATGGAACTGAAGCACAAGTAGCAGCTGGCCAGATTCACAGTGATATTCAACGAGGGTTCATCAGGGCAGAAATCATATCTTATGAGGCTCTAATTGAATCTGGGAATGAAAGCAAAGCCAGAACCAACGGATTACTTAGGCAAGAAGGTAAAAATTATACGATGCGAGACGGTGACGTAGTAAATTTCTTATTCAATGTTTGATTTGAAATTAGAACAATTAAAAACGCTAGCTCTATACATACATATTCCTTTTTGTGCCACTAAATGTGTTTACTGTGACTTTAATACTTATGCTGGAATAGAACACTTAATTGATTCTTACCTAAATGCATTAAAACTAGAAATTAAGCTGTGGGGAACCAAGTTAAATAGACCAAAGTTATCCACAATATTTTTTGGAGGCGGCACACCTTCGTACTTAAATATAGGTCAAATTACAGGATTAATTGAATCGATGTCTCAGACATTTCATATTGAAAGTAATATAGAGATAACCGTTGAAGCAAACCCAGAAGATATAAGTAATGAAAAGCTATATGAATATCAAAGGGCTGGAATAAATCGGTTAAGCATTGGCATCCAAACTTTAGACGATAGGCTACTAAAGGTTTTGGGCAGAAGACATGATGCCCAGTCAGCGCTAAATGCCGTAGAGAAAACTATCAACTTTGGTTTTGAAAATGCGAGTATAGATTTAATGTATGGACTTCCAGGTCAGTCACTAGAAGATTGGGATGCAACCTTAAAAACAGCATTAAGCCTAGGATTACCTCACTTATCGATATATTGCCTTGGGCTAGAAAAAGGCACCCCAATGACACAGTTAGTGGAATTAGGAGAATTAACCGAACCTGATCCTGATTTAGCAGCTGAAATGTATGAATTAACGGTAGAAAGATTAGATGAACTTAAGTACCGACATTATGAAATTTCTAATTGGGCCAAGCCTGGATTTGAAAGCCAACACAACATCAACTACTGGAAAAATCAGTTTTTTCTGGGACTAGGACCAGGGGCACATTCATATTTGCCAGGTGTTAGATTTTCAAATATAAAGTCTCCCAGAGAATATATTTCACGAATGGAAAACAATTCCAATGAGATAACTACCTCTAAAAATCTAAAAGATGAAAATCAAGTGATTGAACAGATGGAAAACATCTCTGGCACAACTGAAATTTTAGATACTTTGATGATGGGCCTTAGGCTGGACACAGGCATATCCGAGTCCGAGTATTTTATTAGATTTGGTCATACTTTAGATGAAAAATGGAATACCACAATAATCGATGCAATTTCTGACGGATTAATTAGATGGGAAACGGATAAAAAAGCCGACACGCCTAATAGATATTTACAATTAACTCCTAAAGGCAAAATACTTAGCAATGAAGTTTTAGCAAGGTTCTTTACTGTGGCTAAAAACTAGATTGTCTTTGTGTGACACTTAGATTCAATACAGAGGGCTACACTTCTGCTATTCTTGTGTTCTTATGTATATTATCGGAACTGCGGGACATGTGGATCACGGCAAATCATCTCTAGTTAAAGCCTTAACTGGCATTGATCCGGATCGCCTCCAAGAAGAGAAGGATCGTGAACTTACGATTGATTTGGGGTACGCATGGCTTGATCTTCCGGATCACAAAAGCGTAAGCATTGTTGATGTCCCTGGTCATGAGAAATTTATCAATAACATGTTGGCAGGAGTCGGCTCGATTGACATGGCTCTAGTTGTAATCGCAGCTGACGAATCAGTAATGCCCCAAACACGGGAGCATATAGCAATTCTCGATCTGTTAAAAATTAACATTGGAGCAATAGCTATTACCAAAATAGATCTTGTTGAAAAAGAAATAGTGGACTTAGTTAAAGAAGACATTAAAGAAACGGTTAAGAACTCTTTCTTGCAGGATGCTTCAGTGGTCACTGTATCAATAAAAACAGGTGAAGGTTTGAATAAACTCAAATCTATTATAAATGAAAACTTATCAAACATCATAAGCCCTCGAGACATAGGCCAACCTCGACTATCAATTGATCGCACTTTTAGCATGGATGGATTTGGAACTATCGTTACTGGCAACTTGAGAGATGGTCCATTAGTGGTTGGTCAGCAAATAGAAATAGTTAACTCCAGTAAGCGTTCCAGAATTCGAGGGCTACAAACTCATGGTTCCAAAGTCAACACAGCCATACCGGGAACAAGAGTTGCGGTAAATTTATCCGGGATTGCTGTCGATGAAATTGAAAGGGGTGACGTTCTCGCACCTATTAGCGAACTATCTCCAACGAATGCTTTCGATATTCATTTAGAAGTTCTAAAAGATATACCAAATAACCTAAAGCATAATATGTTTGTAAATGTGCATCTAGGCACAGCCCAACAAGTAGGTAAACTTCGATTGCTAGACTGCGACGTAGCGGCACCCGGAGAACATGTTTGGGCTCAAATTAAACTTAAAACAGCATTTATTACACGTAAAAATGATTATTGCATTATTCGGTCAAATCAGGTGACTTTGGGTGGCGGAATAGTAGTAGAGCCACATGCAAAGCGCCATAAGAGAAACCATCCAGGAACAATAGAGGCTTTAAATTTAAAACGAGTTGGATCTGGAGAAGATTTAGTAATTTTATCGACAGATAAACCAATTCCGGTCCAAATTAATTCTATAGTTAAGGAAACACATCTAAGCGAGGATTCTGTTAACAAAATCCTACTACAAATCATTAAATCAAAAAAAATCGTGAGAATTGAATTTAATAGAATCGCTTATTATCAATCTTTATCAAAATGGACAGAACAGGTCGAGAAAATTAAAAATGATTTGTACCAATATCATCAAATGTTTCCTAGTAAATTGGGGCTAAGAAAAAATGAGCTCAATAAGAAATTAAATCTGTCAGCAAAAAGCGCCGATGTAATTTTAAGTACTATTGAGATATCTGGAGAGATTATTATTGAAAATGGTTACGCACGACTTTCATGTCATAGTCCTACATTATCAAATACTGAAGAGTCAGAAGCTCAGTTATTTTTGTCCATACTGAAAGAAAGAAATTTTTCACCTCCGACCACCTCACTACCCTCTACAGAAATAACTGAAAACTTGGTGGCCAGAGGCAAGATTATCAAAATCAATGAACAAATTTTCTATGAGACAGACATATATAACATTATGTTGGCTAAATTCGTAGATTTTATAAAAAAACACGAACAGATTAATATTAGCGAAGTAAAAGAGTTATTTAATGTAAGCCGCAAGTATGCACTTGCTTTTGCGGAACATATGGATCAAAAACAAATCAGCAAGCGTATGGGAGACATACGAATTTTGAAAACTACAAAAAGAGAAATTCAGTGAGCTTAGATTTAACTAGTGCTTCACAGCAAATCCAAAACATGGCGCAAAATATCAGCGCTCGTGAAACTGACCGTATAAAACGAATTGAAACTGCAATAGCTGCTGCCAAAGATTTTAACCTTCAGGCATATGAAGTGATTAGACAAAATCTCGCCGAATTAGGCCAAACTACCACTTTAATAAAGAACTCTCCTAGTGCGACTTTTTCCGCTCCCAATCTGCCTAAAAGTCTAATAGTTGCTGCAATCGATGGATCACATATAGATGTAGACCGACATTTAGCTGCCCAGTGCTTTTTAATCAATATCGGGAGCTGCCTAATCAAGTATGGTCCTGATTCATACGCCAAGCTGCAAAGCAAGCCTACTTTGTATGCAACTGATGAAAACATGGTGATTAAGAGCGCAGATAATAGAACTCAAAAAATACAAGGTTCTGTTCTAGGCATAAAACGGCATATCGAAGAACTAAAGGAGTTATCTGCCTTACTTAACCAAGTACCTCTTGAAACTCCCTGCTGCTTTTTCTTAGATGGCACTTTGTTTCCGGTAGGAATATCAATTTTTCCACAATTTGTACGAGACCAGTTCTTTGATGAAATAAAAGAAATCATGAACTTATTATTCAAAGAATCTAGACGTCGAAAAATGTCTGTTTCAGCATATATCAGTTATCCAGGCCATAGTGAAATAGTAGAAACATTAAGATTGCTGATTTGTGATGAGATATCTGGAACAGGCATATGCAAAGGATGTATTGAAGGAGTTAAGGATAGAGATATTTTTAACGAATTACTTCAACCTGGTGAAAGGTCTCCAGTATTTGTACGCAACACAACCCCAGGACATACTAATATCGCTACTGACATAGCTTTCTTTTATCTTAATTCTGGGAATGAGATAGTAAGAATAGAAATGCCATACTGGTCAGTTGAGCACAATGATATTATTGAATTGGCTCATGGCATCTCTATGGATCAATCGAAAAGAGGCCCAGGTTATCCAACAGTTTTAATAGAGGCCCATGAACAAGCTATAGTAACGACTGCTGATAGAGAGTCTTTTGTCGAATTGGTTGAATTATCATTAAATTCAAATGGTCTAACGACACCAACATCACAAAAAAACATTTCTAAAAGATTACGGAATATTTAAATGAGTTCTAGCAAACAAACTAAAAAAGATAATTCTTCCGCAGAGATAATTGGGGAAGTCATAAGAGCTTCCAGCACTGATTTTGAGACTCAATGTTATGAACTTTACAAATTTCCACCGTTGGGGTCTCTTGTAACATCAGACGATGAAAATCCAGTTTTCGGTATAGTTTCACACTCTGTAACTGAAAGTTTAGATCCCTCCAGAACGCCGCGACCTAGAGGCCCTGGTTTAAAAAATGTTAAGTCTATATATGAAGAAAGTCCTCAGCTGAATAATCTTCTAACAAGTCGATTTACAGCGATTACTGTTGGTTACTCAAAAGATGAATCGGTTGTGTTGAGATTATCCCCTGTTCCCCCGCGTATATTATCTCTTACGCGCATTTGTACAGATTTAGAATTAAATGAATTTTCATCAAATTTTGATTTTATTTCTCGACTACTGAATTCCAATTTTCCCTCTTCAGACGACGTATTAGCCGCTTTTTTAAATATCGCATCTGGGCTAAGACATGACCCGGATCAATATCTAATAGAAATTGGAAAAGAGATAGCTTCATTGCTTCCGGGCCAAATGCGCAGAGTTAATCTGATTTTAAGGAATGCTTCTATATGAATTCTGAAGAGCGATTCGACCAACTAAAGAAAAACGTTAATACTGATGAAGGCTGGACAGGAATAATAGTAGGAGGGTCACTGTCCGACGGCTTAGAAGTTCGCTTAGCAGTCGGCTCATCCATAGAAGACGTTAAAGTAGGCAGGCTGGTAACTATTGAAGGCAAATCTCATAAGTTTTTCGGGCAGGTATCTGATGTTATATTAGAATCATCAGACAGAAATCTTAGCGCCCAATCAGAAGAAATATCAAACGGGTTGATGTCTGAAGTTGTTACTGGTACTGCTGCTTATGGATTAATAAAAGTACAACCTAAACTATCTGTAGATGCGGATGACATTCGTGCCAACCCGCAAGCAGCAAAAACTGTTCCACCGCATTTTTCAAAGGTTGCCGCCTCGACACATAGTGACATCGAAATGATATTCGGAGAAGAAGCCCCTGGAAAATTCTGGATAGGTTCTCCTTTAGATATGGAAACAAAACTTTGTTTAGATATTAATGAGCTAACCAAAAGAAGTAATGGAGTGTTTGGGAAAAGTGGTACTGGGAAAACTTTTTTAACAAGATTATTGTTGGCAGGGATACTCCAAAGTGGAAAGGCAGCTAATCTAGTATTTGACATGCATAGTGAGTACGGATGGCAAGGTTACTCTGAAACAGAAAACCACCAAGTAAAAGGTCTCAAGCAATTATTCCCGTCAAAAGTAGCGATATTTTCATTAGATGAAGAACATTCAAAAAGACGTGGTTTAACTCCGGATTACGTGGTCAAAATTGGATATAAAGAAGTCGAACCAGAAGATGTTGAAATTCTAAGAGAATCTTTAAACTTGTCTCCCCAGGCAGCTGATGCAGCTCATTCACTCTATCGACATTACGGAAAAAACTGGTTATTAGAATTCCTTGAGATTTCTGGAACAGAGGCGTTCAACGCACTAGCAGCGCAATTAAATGTAAATCAAGGAGCTCTTTCAACTCTTCACAGAAGGTTACGAGAGTTTAGACGTTTCGAATTTATGGACACAGCATCAGTACATGATTCAGTTAACCAGATCCTAAGATATTTAGATCGAGGAATAAATGTTGTTTTGGAGTTTGGTAAGTACGGTCGAGATACCGATGCATACATATTAGTTGCTAACCTGCTGACACGTCGTATATACGACCGATATGCCGAATATAAAGAAAGATCATTATCTGGAATAGGTGATGAGCCAATACCTCTCGTGATAACTATCGAAGAAGCTCATAAATACTTGACTCCAGAACTTGCGAATCAAACTATATTTGGCACTATAGCACGGGAAATGCGCAAATATAATGTTACTATCCTGATAGTAGACCAAAGACCCAGCCAGATAGATGAAGAAGTGATGAGTCAATTGGGAACAAAATTAGTCTGCTTACTAGATAATAACCGAGATGTTGACGCTGTCTTGTCCGGTGTTTCAGGACAAAGGAAACTAAGAAGTGTTTTGTCGAGCTTAGACTCTCGTCAGCAAGCATTATTATTTGGTCATGCCTTGCCAATGCCTGTTGAGATAAGAGTCAGGGACTATGGAACGCCTGAGTCGTATAAAGCTTTAGGTTTTGTAGATGCTAAGAGTAAAAAAGGCAAGCACCAAATAGATCAAGATAAGTCTGATTTATTTGGTGAAAATAATGACTCTAATTTAAACTAATTATCTTGCATGCCAAAATGATGAGTAATTTCCTGGATTATCAACTTTTTAACCTCTTCCCTGATCTGGTCTTCATCATTACATAATGATTCTATAGAAGCTTGAAATAAGCATATCCTGTCAGGAAGAACCTCTCCATAATCATTTCGTCCTGTTAAGGGTACTCCTTCATACAAACCGATTAATAAATCTTCCTCCCCAACAAAAGATCCACCGATCTGATCTTTAGATGGCATATCATCAACAACTACATCGACGTTTTGTAATCGATCTTGGAATTCAACGGGGATTTCAGTCAACGCTTTCGTTACTAAGGATTCAAATTCTGATCTATTCATCTGGGTTTCTCTACCTGTTGACCATCATTTTGTGATAAATTGCACATATAGAGGGCATGATGTCTTTGACAATTAAACAACAATCGAAACTTACGGCACAACCATTAAATTGGATACTTTTCGGCTTAAGTCTAGCATTAGTTATTTTTACCCTTTACTTAATCTTTTTATACGTTCCAACTGATGCTAATCTTGGGATTTCACAACGTATATTTTATATCCATGTGCCAATTGCCTGGCTGGGTATGATATCAATTATTATTGTTGCAGTAGCTTCAGCATTATATCTTTGGACAAAAAACCAAAAATGGGACGACCTAGCATATTCAACAGCTGAATATGGAATGATATTCGCGACCTTGATAATTGTTACTGGTGCTATCTGGGCAAAACCAGTATGGGGAGTTTGGTGGACCTGGGACTCTAAACTTACCACAACATTAATCTTGTGGTTTATATACGCCAGCTATTTGATACTTAGAGCATACGGACCCAAAGGAATACAACAGGCCAGGTATGCTGCAATAATTGCACTTATCGGCGCTATAGATGCTCCAATAATATATTTGGCAACTGAATGGTGGCGAACTGCACATCCAAGTTATGTAATTGGACCTCTTAACGAATCTGGAGGTCTAGACACACAAATGCGCACTGCATTTTTAGTATCAATAATTGCCTTTACAGTACTATATGCTTTCTTATTATCCAATAGATATAAAATAAGAAGGTCAGAAAGTGAACTAGATGTATTACACCAAGAGGTTTCAGCAATTGAATAAAATTATTTTAATAGCAATATTCGTGCTTTTGTGTGCGATGCCATTTTTAGTAGGTACTCAATCAGTATATGCTTATAACTCATTGGATAATGGCTTCTCAGACTCGGCTTTATACCTGCAGCAGGATGTTGAAAATGAGACTGGCGATGAGGGCTCAGACAATAATTTGGGATATGTTTTTGTTGTATTTACAATTGTATGGGGCTTATTTTTTGCTTTTATGATACTGCTGATGCGAAAACAAACTCGTATTAATTCAGAGATATCATATTTAAAACAATTACTGGAAAATAAAAGAACTCCTGATTAACGTAAGTAATTTTGACAATGGATCAAGATAAAACAAGCGAGCCTCAAATAACTGAAACTAATTTTGTTTCCACTAACCGAATTAAAATATTAATTGCCGGTTTGGCTCTACTAGGAGCCTTGTGCTACTTTGCTTTTATGGCATTTCAAGGAGCTACGGTGTATTACTACACCGTTGGAGAAGCTAAAGATATAAACAGTTCTAATTCTGATCAAATGTTGAGAGTTAGCGGCAAATTAGTTCCTGCTTCATTTACGAGAGCTGATGGATCAACCGAAGCTCATTTCGAACTTACCGACGGTACATACACGATGGATGCAATTCATGATGGGATATTGCCTGATCTGTTCTTTAATGAACACTCCGAGATTATTCTTGAGGGTTCATTCTTAGATGATAATGTATTTCACAGTCAAAACGTAATCGTTAAATGTCCATCCAAATATGTGGCAATGGAAGAGGAAGCTAATAAAAGCTAACTAACTTTCGTCTACCTTACAAATCATGTAAATCTAAATTGCTATTGAATCTAACAACTCTTGTGTAGATTTAGAACCAGACTTCTTAGTCATTGCATCAATCCTTGACTGAAAATCAGGCCTCGTTGTGTCTTTAAACAAAAGTCCTAATGGTATTCCACCTCGACTGAGTAATTCGGTTGCGGCTTGGATGTCAGAAGAATCATGTTCATCAGGTATTGCCCATGCTTGAGGTTCAATTCCCTTTTTAACGCTTCCTTTCAATAATTCATAAGTGTCATTGTAAGTAGTACATGGAGATTGAACATGAACAATTGAAAATCCTGGGTGCTCCATTGCGTCAACAATTGTATTAGCCAAAGCTTTTACTTTAGATGACATGGCAGATGCAATATATGAAACGCCTAAAGTCAAATATAGTGACAATGGATGAGTCTTTTCCTCAACCTTCCCATAAGGGGTAGAGCTTGTAATCATACCAGTCTCAGATGTAGGAGAACTTTGTCCTTTGGTTAATCCATATACCCCATTATCCATGACCACGGCACATACATTTAGATTGCGTCCCGCCTGTGGCCCTATATGTTCTGCTCCAATACTTAAAAAGTCTCCGTCACCTGCAACAACCACAACATTAAGATCCGGGTTAGTCATTTTTACGCCCATCGCAATTGGCAAGGTTCTCCCGTGCACTCCGTGAATGCCAAAAGGTTGATCTCCTTCAAGAAGATGAACCATATTGCCAGAACACCCGATTCCAGCAACGACAACATTATTTTCTATAGCAATTCCTGTAGCAGCGTGTCGTTGTTGTATCGCTGAGTCAAGCGCTCTTCTTACACCAAAGTCCCCACAGCCAGGACACCATTTAAAATCATATTCTGGGTTTTTTGCACTCATATTTTATTTATTTCCTTGTTTATAGCTTTCAATCTGTTCAGTTACGCGTTCAACCAAATCTTTTACCTTAAATGGTAGTCCCGTGTATTGAGTTATAGATACAGCGTTTACCCCTAATGATCTTAAAACCATTGAGAATTGACCTTGGAAGTTAAGTTCAGGAACTATGACAAGTTCTTTTTGCCTCAATACATTAAGCATGTCCGGCGGAAGGGGGTTGATGAACATTGTGTATAGCCATCCAATATCAGTGCCAGATTTAATTAATTTGTCATATGCTTCCCGAGCAGGTCCTTTTGTACCTCCCCAAGGCACCAAAGCAATCGGTGAATCGATCGAATCAGCTTCAAAGTCACCATCTTCCAAAACTTTTATTTTATTCCACCTACGATGAGTCATTTGAATATGTCGCTCGGCTAGGTGTGTTGTGTCTCCAATTCCGTCATGCTCACTACCGTTTGCAACATAACTGCCAGGACCACCTGGTATTGGCATCGGAGATACATCAGATTGATCATATCTTTGGTATCCATTTGACTCGAAGTTTACTTGTCGTTTTTCCACTGGAATTTTAGATAAATCAGGCTTACGCAAGTTTTGATTACGTTCTGATAAAGCCATTTCACTCATTAAAATAACGGGGCCCTGATATCTTTCAGCCCAATTTACTGCAATCACTGCTGCATGAAAACATTCCTCTACAGACCCAGGCGCAATTACCGGCAATCGAATATCACCATGAGCTGGAAACATTGTAGACATCAAATCTGATTGTTCAGTTTTCGTAGGAAGTCCAGTTGCTGGACCTCCACGCTGTACATTTACCACCACCAGCGGAATTTCAGCCATCCATGCCAACCCTAACCCTTCACTCATTAAAGATAATCCGGGGCCAGCGGTTGAGGTCATTGCCTTAGCACCTGCAAAACCAGCTCCAACTAAAGCTGTTATCGACTCAATTTCCGAGCTTGTCTGAAATACAAATTTGTCTTTGGCAGGTAGGTTCTTCTCCATAAATAAGAGGATTGGAGTTGCGGGAGATATAGGATATCCAGCAAAAAAATCAACTCCTGCATGCATAGCTCCGAGAGATATCGCCAAATTACCGTTCATCAATACTTGTTCATAATCAGGTTTTTTGGACGGATTCAGTTGACCAATACTGATTCCCCGTTGCTTAACCTCAGTTCTACCCAAACCCATAGCTTTGATATTCGAGTCAATAATTTCTTGATCATTAGGTCTACCACGAGTGAACTTCTTTGTAACAAATTCGTCAAGAATAGCTTGTTTCATGGATACAAGCTGAGCTAATGCTCCTATCACTACCATATTGGCAGCTCTTGTATTTCCTGTGGATTTTGCCAATTCATCAAAATCAATGCCTATGGCACTATCATTATCTGTAAGTTCAAATTCCGCGCTATTATAAACAATCACACCGTCGTCGCTAAGAGATTCAGAGTGATTCATATATGCTTGTTCATTGAAGCAAACTAAAACATCCAGTTCATCTCCTGAACTCAGTACGGGGTTAACTGAAATCCGTGTTTGCGTCCAAGTAGGTCCGCCGAGAATTTGTGAAGGGAAAGTCGCAAACGTCTGCGCGTTATAGCCAGTCTGTGTAGCGGCCTGAGCTAAACCTTCAGCAGAGGTAACAACTCCTTGCCCGCCTTCTCCAGCAAAACGAACAATTAAATCGTCTTTATCCAACAATCAATCCTATGAAGTACCTATCTAACAAAGAAAAAGATTTGTAAGACAGATATATTTAAAAAGTGTCATTCCAAAATATCAGTTCAAAATCTCATATGTCAATGAGTAAATAAAATCGTTTTCTGCATGTATGGGGCGCTCTATACAGCGGTTAAACCCTTTTATAAAGGTGTATATTCGACTTTCGAATTTTATTTTGATTTACATTGCGTTTTCGAATAATTAGTCCTGTATAACATAGCTAAATGCAATCGAACAAACTATCAAAAATATTATGTCGAATGCTGCAATAATAGGTAACCACATAGTGACCTCAGACCAAGGGCCACCAATCATCGCTGGCTTGGACGCTTCAATCGAAGCTACCAGCACAGGAACGATAACAGGCAAAAATAAAAGGGGCAGCATAACTTCTCTAGCTTTCGTTTTCATTGCCATTGCGGAAAACAGTGTGCCAACAGCTGAAATACCCAGAGTTGATAGTAAAGCTACTGGAATAAATTCAAGAGCAGATAAGGGTAAATTATATAGAACTGCAAAAATTGGAAAAGTAATTATTTCTATGATTAGCATAAAGATAAAAGTTGACAGTACTTTGCCGAAATAAATAGCATCTCTGCCGACCGGCGTTAACAGCAGGCCATTCAAGGCATTATTCTCTTTTTCTATTGCAAAAGTACGCGTAAATCCTAGAACTCCACCGAAAACAAATGCAATCCATAAAATTCCGGGAGCATACATTCCAATATTTTTAGGATTTGGGCTAACGCCGAAATTAAACACAACGATGACCAATAAAGAAAAAACTAACACTGATACCAACGTGTCCCGTGATCTGATTTCATACATGACGTCTTTCCAAAATATCGCCAAACATGGGTTGAGTTTTATCCATTGAATTAAATTCATTTCTCAACCTGTTTAAACTGATCAGAATATCTGAAGTATTGTTCTCTAAGTTGTTCAATATCGACTGATTTAGTACCTTGCTGATATCCAACTATCCCCTTAGATAAAATAGCTAATCTATCCCCCAGGTTTACAGCTTGATCAAAACTATGAGTCACAAGCAGCACAGAACAATTGGATTTCTTTAAGTCTTTAATGATTTCTCGCAGCAAAACCACTGCAGACTGATCTAAACCACTTTCTGGCTCATCCATCAATAACAATCTGGGACTATGAAGAAGGGCTCTCGCAATGGAAATACGCTTTTGCATACCATGCGACATGTTGCCTACTTTTAAATCTAAAATAGCTGAGATGCCTAATTTAACTGCAATTTCTGATATTCGTTCATTAAGGTCATCGACTCTGAACATTCGTCCAAAAAACTTGAGGTTTTCTAAACCATTCATATCAGAATAGAGCATAGGAGCGTGCCCCACTACTCCGATATAACTCCGTATTTGATTAGGTTGGCTTTCGATTGAGTTACCACACACATTAACAGTGCCTTGATCAGCCTTAGTGATCATCGATATGATATTGATTAGTGTAGTTTTACCCGAACCATTCGACCCTAGCACAGACAACACTTCTCCGGAATTAATACTAATATTGAGACCATTGAGAACTCGAGTGCGACCGAAAGACTTAGTTAGCCCAGATATGTCTAGCGAGGTTTGGTTTTGTTGCTCAATTTGCACTAAATTGGTCTTTAATTTATCACTCATTAAAACTAATACTGTAGTATAAGGCTTAAGTATAAACAACGGGTTGAAAAACGATAAGGCCTTGAGCTTATCGAAATCGGGGGTTGATATATGTCCAGTATAGAAGAATTGAAATCGAAATATTTAAATATAAATAAAGAGTTTGAAAACCTAAGTGCTCCAACAAATGTTGATGATATTAAAACATCATTACTATTATGTTTTGATAATTCCTCAAGTAAACTAAAATCGGAAATTGAAATTGAATCAGATGAATTTACTGCAGTTTGCCCTTGGACTAATCTACCTGACTATGGCAATTTGAAAATAATCTATTTGCCAGGCCAACATTTAATAGAACTCAAATCTCTAAAATACTACTTGAATCAATATCGCAGTGTTGGAATTGTTCAGGAGTATGCAGCAGATCGAATATTGAATGACCTAGTTAGTGTATGCAAGCCAGAACAGATGACAATAATTTTAAAATATAAGATTCGCGGAGGACTACTCACTACCGTAAAGTCGAGTTACAAGAAACAGTGACTGATTTCGGAGTGAGTTTATTGTCAGGCGGCCTTGACTCTGCCGTTGTAACCTCTTACGCTGCGACTAAAGTTACACGTTTAAATGCGTTAACTTTCAATTATGGACAAACTCACGTAAAAGAAATTGAATGTGCCACTAATATCGCATCAATATTGAATATTTCCCATAAAGTCATCGATATATCATTTGTTCAAAACTTATCTTGGTATTCTGCACTAACTAATCCTGATGAATTCAAGACACCCACCGACAGACCCACAAAAGAAATTAGTGAAAACATACCCATTACTTACGTTCCACTAAGAAATACAATATTTCTGTCATTAGCAGCAGCGGCATTGGAAAGTGAAGTATTAAATGCTATTGAAACCAATAAATTAGATGCAAATAATATATCTGCAAAGGTATTCATGGCTCCTAATGCTATAGATTATAGTGGCTATCCAGATTGTCGCCCGGAATTTTTTGCTTCAGCAATAAAAACTATCAATCTGGGAAGTAAACTATCTACTGAATACGATGTAGATATTGAAATTGTGACGCCTATAATCGATAAGACTAAAGCTGAAATCATTCAAATGGGAATTCAACTCAATTCACCTATTAAATTTACTTGGAGTTGTTATGGTGGTGGCAAAATGACATGTAATCATTGTGATTCTTGTATTTTAAGGGCTAGAGGATTTCACGAACTGGGAATTCAAGATCCAGCTTTAAAAGACAGCAATAATGACGTTAAATAAAGCAAAATACAGATACATCACAGACTCGAGCATACTTAAATTAAGCAAGATGGGTTCTGGCCATCCAGAGATCTTTATATCCATACAAGGAGAAGGGGTTTTCGCTGGAACTCCGTGCGTTTTCGTAAGATTAGCTGCTTGTAACTTAAGTTGTACATGGTGCGATACTAAATACACTTGGGACTGGAAAAATTTCGAATATACCGATCATGTAACAACGTTAGATCACAACTCCATATACAAAATTATTGAGGGATATAAAAAGAAACATGTTGTGATAACCGGAGGAGAACCGCTGTTACAACAACAAGCATTGATGCCCCTAATTGTTTCATTATCCAAAAACAATTACGTCATAGAAATTGAAACCAATGGCACTATAGATCCAATAAAGCCTCTTTTAAAAATGGTTAATCAATGGAATATATCTCCAAAATTAAACAACGCCGGAAATTCAAAAGATAAACACCGTGAATTAGAAATATTAACAAAATATAAATCGCATCCTAATGCATATCTAAAGTTTGTGATTGTAAAACGGCAAGACATTGCCGAAGCCATTAAAATAGCTGAATCAGTAGGTTTTCCTGCTCACCGATTAATATTGATGCCCGAAGGAACTAAAGGTTCAGATCTGATAGATAAAAGTGGTTGGCTCAGTGATTACTGTACAAAAAATGGATTGAGATACTCATCTCGTTTACATGTTTTACTTTGGCAAGGTGTTAGAGGAAAATAAATATTGTTGTTAAACAAAAATACATTAACGGTAGACTTTAAATCAGGAGGCAACAAAATTGAAATTTGCACGATATGAAAGTAATGGGACGATCCAATATGGAATCGTATCAGGAGATACAGTAAGTAAGATTACTGGAGAACCATGGGGAGAATATGAGATTTCTTCTGACACAGATACTCTCTCATCAATTAAAATTTTAGCCCCTACACTACCATCTAAAATGATTGCAATCGGGCTCAACTATAAAAGCCACCTTGGTGATAAAACGGCACCATCAGTTCCTGAACCATTTATTAAAACTCCGTCTTGTATTGTTGGTCCAGACGATTGTATTGTCCTGCCTACAGATTCGTCCATCGTTCAAGAGGAAGCTGAATTAGCGATAATATTCGGAAAAACGTGCCGAAATGCCACAAAGGAAAATGCTCTTGATTATATATTCGGATATACCTGTGCTAATGACGTTAGCGAAAGAGATTGGCAAAAAAATGACCTTCAGTGGACTAGAGCTAAATCGTCTGACACATTCGGTCCAATTGGACCGTTTATAGTAACTGAGCTAGACCCATCCAATTTAGCTATAAGCGCCAGACTAAATGGTGAAACAGTTCAGTCTAGTAATACTTCAGATTTATTGTTTGATGTGCCATCAATAATCGAATGGGTTAGTAAATTCATCACAATGGAACCTGGTGATTTAATTTTAACAGGCACGCCTGGCACTACTGCCACATTAAATGATGGAGATACTATAGAAATTGAGGTTGAGGGAATCGGAGTGTTATCGAATTGTGTGAAAACACAATAATTGACCTTAGAAAATTTGCTCCAATCTCAAAAATAGCAAGTCGCTACCTTCGCCAAAAGACCAATAGTAGATAAGGTAGACGCCTGCGCCAATCATGGCCAAATTTCCTATTGGTTCAACTAATGGAAATACTTTCCGCAATATTTTACGCACCAGCTCTTTGAATAAAACGGCTCCAATCGCAACTGCAATCATTACCACTCCCATTCCAACCCCATAGCTAAGCGAACTAATTATTGTCTCTACTACGCTATAAGTTGTAACTGATTTTCCTGTTACTATCCCTACTGCAGCTAAGAATATCGGCAACGCACAACTAACCGATGCAACTGCATAGCCAATACCAAACAAGAAGACGTTTCTAATCCCTTTACCCTGTCCCAGGTTAACTCTGCTTGCCGCAGTAAATCCTAATTTCTTCTTAAATACAATCAAGGAAATTCCAAATGCAGTAATAATTATGCCTACAAGTAGTCCTGCCAACGGTAAATACTGGCCTATTACAGATCCTCCAGCTGCCACTATCAAGCCAATAACGCCAAAGACGATGATGAATCCCGCGGTAGTAACCAGGCCAACCAGAATAGCTCTACAACTATCCACCAACAGGTTTTTTCTATTAGAATCTTCAAATAATTGATATCCGACATAAGCTGGAAACATCGCTGCTCCACATGGGTTAAAAGCAGCAACCATGCCAGCAGAGAAAGCAAACAGCAACGGCACATCTATCATCAAAGCACTCCAAAATAACTTGTTAGATTCATTTTATTAAACTATGAAATTAATTTCTTTATGGGTTGACTTAGAATTGCATGTTAAATGACTTCGGTTTAGTATTAATCTAATTGTGATAATAATCTGATGACAATTGGTAAAAATACTTAATTTTTTCAACTAGACACCTCATCAGCACAAAAGAAATATTATGACTCAAATTCAAGACAAAGCAAGCAAAGACAGAGTGATCCCAATTCTTCCAGAAGAACTGGAAGAATTCGAAAATGAAGTAAAGCGATTTCAAGCCGGTGAATGGAATACAGAACATGAATTTATGGCTTTTAGACTTCGGCAAGGCGTCTACGGGCAACGTCAAGCAGATGTTCAAATGGTTAGAGTCAAAGCACCCTTCGGAGGTTTGACCGCCGATCAACTAGGTGCATTGTCTATATTTGCAGATAAATATACACCCCTGCGCAAAGGACATATAACTACTAGAGAAAACATCCAATTCCATCACGTCAAACTTGAAGACGCAGCTGCAGGATTGCATATTTTGGCCGAAGTCGGATTGAGCACCAGAGAAGCTTGTGGTAACACTGTTAGAAATGTTACAGGATGCCCAATGGCAGGTGTATGCCCTGATGAACCATTCGATGTAACCCCTTACGCCGCTGCATACGCGCGATATTTCGTAAGACATCCGTTTAGTCAGTCAATGCCCAGGAAAATCAAATCAGCTTTTTCTGATTGTGAAAGCGACTGTGCGATAACTGCGATCCACGATGTAGGCTTTATACCTAAAATCAAAGAGGGTATAAAGGGCTTCAAAATGGTTATGGGTGGAGGCACGTCAATTATGCCTCGGCTTGCACCGACTCTATACGAATTTGTTAGTGAAAATGAATATCTAAAAGTTACAGAAGCTGCGATTAGGGTGTTCCATAAGTCTAACGAATTGAGACGAAATCGTATGAAGGCACGCGTAAAATTCTTAATAGACCGTATCGGGATTGATGAGTTCAGGAAATTAGTTGAAAAAGAGATGGAGGGTGAGTGGGCACAAAAATCTTTTGACCCAAAACATCTGCTATTTATCGAAGATGAAATGGCAGATGCTCCTAAACTAGATGCAGATTTCAAGCAACCTTCCTCATCCGATGCAAAATTCGAAGAATGGTGTGACTCTAACGTCGCGACCCAAAAACAGACCGGCTATCATGCTGCCACGGTTAAGGTAAAACTCGGCGATCTAAGTGTAGACCAATTCCAAAACTTAGCTAATTTATCAAGAAGGTTTGCCGGAGGTAGATGCCGTATTACCCATCAGCAAAACCTAACTTTTAGATGGGTTCCGAAAAATGCACTGTATGAATTATGGAGTGAACTGGACAAGATTGGATTAGGAGATAGCGGTGTTCATCAAATCAGCGATGTAGTTTCATGCCCAGGAACCGATAGTTGCAAACTAGGAATAACCTCCTCAATGGGCCTTGCAAGAGCACTTGAAAGCATCATTGAAGAACTAAACATCGATGATCCGTTGGTTAAAAAGATGCATGTCAAAATGAGTGGTTGTCCAAATGGATGTGGACAACATCATATAGCTGATATCGGATTTCATGGAGCAGCTGCCAAAGCCCCAGGAGGACAAGTACCTGCATATGAATTATTCTTAGGTGGAAGTTATGCAGCCAATGATGCGCGTTTTGGAATTAGAGTTAAAGCCAAAATACCTGCCAAGAATGCTCCCGATGCTTTGAAAAAAATAATTCAAACATATATGTTAGAAAGAAGTGACAATGAAGAATTTAAAGATTTTGCCTTAAGGTTTGGATCAGAAAACTTTGAAGAAGTGCTACAGGAATTTAAAGATGTCGGCGAATTAAATCGCGACACCTTACCAAAATATATGGATTGGGATAAAACAATTAAATACGTTCTAGAAAGAGGCGAGGGAGAGTGCATGGTCTAGAGCTTGGTTAAGGTTAATTGTTTCCTTTTACATCTGTAAATATAGTTGCTAGTTCAGCATGACCAGTAGCCAAATTATAAAAATAATTCCTTGTGAGCCTTGCTATGTTGTAAATTTCACCTCTTGCAATAATCTAAAGAAACAAAATATCTAATTCCATTGAAAATAAAAATGAAAGCGAGGATAGTAATTTGAACGTAGATACCGCAATTTGCAGAATATTAAAGGCTGAAGGAATTGACTGGATAGCAGCTTTTCCCCATCAATCCATAATAGACGTTGCCGCCAAAGAAGGAATCAAGCCAGTCATTGTTAGACAAGAGCGAGCGGGCGTTAATATGGCAGATGCACTAAGCCGTGTTACCAACGGCAGAACTATCGGGGTATTTACAATGCAGTACGGACCAGGTGCAGAAAATGCATTTAGTGGAGTAGCACAAGCCTACGCTGACAATGTGCCAATACTGTTACTTCCAGGAGGCAACCCACAAGACCGAGTTGGAGTTCACCCAAGTTTCGATTCTCTAGATCATTACAAAGGAATAACAAAATGGGCATCATATATTATGTCTGCCGATCGAACTGTTGACGTTATGAGGTCTGCTTTTAGTAATTTGAGAAATGGTAGGCCAGGTCCTGTACTAGTTGAAATACCTGTAGACGTGGCTACCCATGAAGTAAAAAACTTTAACTACACGCCTGTAAAGCAAACCCGGTCCGAGGCTGACCCTCAAGATGTGTCCGATATAGTTGGAGCTATTGAAGCATCAAGTAATCCAGTAATCACTGCTGGACAAGGAATAATGTACTCAGACGCTTCATCAGAGCTAATCGAACTGGCCGAATTAACAGGTATACCAGTAGTAACCACGCTAGCTGGGAAAAGTGGCTTCCCTGAAAATCATCCACTATCTTTAGGCTGTGCTGCTAGAACCGCTACTGGCATGTCAGCCCACTTTTTAAATGAAACTGACATGATGATTGGTATAGGCACAAGTTTCACTAAGTCTATATTTGGCTCTCCTGTTCCAGATAAAGCAGGAATCATACAAATAACCAACCATAGCGAGGACCTCCATAAGGATTATTCAATAAATTATGGAGCAGTCGGAGATGCAAAGCTTGTTATTAAACAAATTATCCAAGAATTAAAAAATAGAAATGTTAAACCCAGGCAAGGAACCGCTGAGCAGATAGAAGAGCAGAGAAAACAATGGATGCAGCAATGGGAACCTAAGTTGTCTTCAAATGAAATTCCGATAAGCCCTTATAGGGTATTCAGAGAGATTGAAAAAACTGTTGATGTATCAAACACAATAGTGACACATGACTCTGGCTATCCAAGAGATCAACTTGTGCCATTTTGGAAACCTGTTGAACAACACGGCTATATTGGTTGGGGTAAATCCACTCAATTAGGCTACGGCCTCGGACTAGCAATAGGAGCTAAGCTTGCCAAACCAGAAAAGACAGTAATTAATTTTATGGGAGATGCAGCATTTGGAATGGCTGGTCTCGACATAGAGACTGCTACTCGCAACAAGATTGGTATAACTACCATTGTTTTACATAACGGGGTGATGACTGGATACGCAGCTAACTATATGCCAGTTGCAGCAGACACATATGGAAGCAATCAATTAGAAGGCGACTATGCTGCTGTGGCAAAAGGATTGGGAGCTCACGGAGAAAGAATTGAAAAAATCGAGGACATTTCCGCAGGAATGGAACGCGCTTTAGCAGCAAATAAAAATGGCCAACCTGCACTCTTAGAAATTATGACCAAGGAAGAGCCAGAAGTATCTAAATACTGGTAAATCATATATTTTAAGGAATATTAATAAAAATGAAAATCACTAGCTTTTTAATTTTAGTAGTGTTGTCAGTCCTAATCACAGCATGTGGAACAACTGAAGTTACAAATAACGAAACAAGCGCCAACTTGGAAGAATCTGACATCGAAGTGGTAACCTCTGAACCAATTGAAGACTCTGTTCCTGCAACACCAATACCCGAGGATACGCCTATTCCTGAGAATACTCCTACGCCGATACCGCCTACCGCAATACCTGCAACTCCTACTTCGGAGCCAGTAGAGGAAATTGTCGAGCCAGTTGAAGAAATTGTCGAGTCAGATATTTCCGATGATACTACTGATAATACTGATGCTGATACGGCCTCATCATCTCCGATGGAAATAAATGAATGCTCTGATATTCCTGACATGACTCAAAGAAGCATGTGTGAAATGGCAGAACAAATGGGCCTGAGTATGGAAGATATGATGGAAATGGCTCAAGAGATGGGCATGTTAGATGAAATGGATGAAAGTACCGATCATGATGTAATGAATATGGATATTGAAGATATGGAAGGAATGGATGGAATTAACCCATGTCTTGAAGTAGAGGAAGAATATAGATCCCGGTGTGAAGAATCCATTAGAAGAGAAGTTAAACAAAATACTGAAGGAGAAAGTCAGGAATCAGACGGATATTATATAGACGGGGACTTTGACCCCAATGATTTACCTAAAGTAGCTAAGGCTAATTTTGTGGAACTCGACAAAATAGGACGAACTTCGAAACTTCGATCCGGTGTTGGTCATGATTATGCATTTAATACATCTGAATATGACCCTACTGGAGCAAGCTGCAGAAGCATGAAGCACTATATGATTCCTATCGGAGTGCCACTGGAAAATGCTTTATATTCGATAACTCCACACACATTTGAGTGGATGTCGATAAAATTCTTTTCTCCGGTAGATGGAGTTGTGCAAGATGTAGTATATAGTTATAACTCCTACGGTCCTGAGGCTCAATTCACTATAAGTTCTGATGACCATGCTGGATATTACTTCAATTTCTACCATGTAAATCTTGATCCAAGCTTAGTATTAGGAGCTAAAGTAACGGCCGGTCAATATATAGGACATTTAGGTAGCGAGGAAGCTTGGGTAGAAATCGGTGTTGAGGTTAGGGTAAATTCAAGGGAATCGCATTTGGTATCTTTTATACAAATAGCTACAGATGAAGTTCTATCAGAATATCAATCCCGTGGACTAAATTCGTCGGCAGATGTAATAGTCACCAAAGAAGATAGAGATGCTAAGCCGCTGGTATGTGACAGGAACTCAGAGGCTGGGTGGTTTGAAGGTGGAGGCAGCTATAAGCCAACCGAATCATTTATGATATGGCAATTTGAGAGCGATGAAAACTGGTTCTTTTTTGACTAAAGCGTTAAATTATCGCTCCAATGTTTTCCAAAGATGCTATTTTCTTAGATGAATAGCCAAGCTGATTTAATATTTCTTTAGAATGCTCTCCAAAATCAGGGGCTGAACTAATATGGGCAACCCTATTCGAATCAAAAATAAAAGGGGTGCCCATATGCTTTACAGCACCAACAAAAGTCTGTGATTCAATACTTACTCCAGTCTTGATTGCATGAATATCTGAATGGATATTGATCGTATGGGACGATGCGGAGCACTCAACTTCAACAGATGTTAAAACATTTAAGACTTCATCTGTTTCAAGTTCTCCAATAACGTTTTCGAACTCTTCTGCAATTATCTTGTCATTTGTATCTCTAAGTTTAAAATCACTATATTTTCGAGAAAGTGTATCCAACCCTAACGCCATACATGCACGTTTAAAGCTATTGTCATCCTGGCAAGACAGAAAAATATATCCATCCACTGTCTTATACAGCCGATATGTAGCGCATGGGCCATGTATGCTCACAGAACCTGTGGTTGATGTTCGATTAAAAAACTTCTGGAATTCTCCAGCCTGAATAGCTACAGCACCGTGTAGGAGAGATGTTTCAATATGTTGACCTAGGCCCGTTTTATTCTTCTCAACTAGAGCTGAAATTACGCCGAAGCTTGCTAACATTGCAGATGCATAATCTGCCATCGCTAACTTCAGAAAAACTGGATCACTTAAGCTTCCAGATTGCTCTATCATTGCACCAGACATTGCCTGAATTAAAGGATCAAATGCTGCTTTATCCTTCATTGGACCTAACGAGCCGAAACCGGTCAAAGACAAATATATTAAACTAGGGTTTATTCTTACCAGGTTTTGATAGTCGATATTTAAAACCTTGGAAACTCCGGGACGATAGTTTTCCATAACTACATCTGCTTGTTTAACTAAATCGTATAAAACAGATTTGCCTTGTTGGATTTTTAAATCAATTACAATTCCACGTTTACCATGATTCCAAGTTTGAAAAGAACCACCTAAGGCTCGAAATCCGTCACCTGCTGGGGATTCAACTTTGACTACATCTGCTCCAAGTCGAGCTAAAATACTGGCCGCATAGGATCCGGAAATATAACCAGTCAAATCTATTATTTTTATATCTTTCAGCGGGCCTTGTTTTTTAAAATCGTGTAAATGTTTCGATCCACTTTCCGGGGTAATCAACCGTTCTGCAATTGTAGAAACAGTCTCTTTAAAGCTTGTCTTTATTGGCCGGCCACCAATCCGTCCAGGAGTGCGTTGAAACTTTAATGGTAATCCTATTGTTTTTTTGTTGTTTGCGTTTGAATCAAACAAACCGTTCGCTACAATTTGAGGGTGGTCAACAAACACCTTTTTGGTGGAGGCTATTATGCTGGGTACATCGTATTGCTCGAATTGTTTCAACCAATGTTCAGAGTCTCTCGTTATAATCACATCTTGAATCAGCTTTAATAAAATATCTCTATTAGCAAGATGAAGGTTCCATGGAGCCCCATCAAATTTCGGATCACTTGCCCAATCTAATCTATCCAGAGCAATACAAAGTTTATTCCAGAATGTTTCGTTACCACAAGCAATAAATATCCATTCACTATCAGCGCACTGGTAAAGTCTATAAACGGGATTTGCGCCTTTTTGATCTTTTGCATATCTTATCCAAGGAGTGACATTCGGTGACAAAACCATAGAACCACTAAACATAGCTATGGCCGAGTCATATAAAGATATATTTAATTTAAGACCCGATTGGCGTTTACTTCTTGACCAAAGTGCAGCTCCGATCCCATTTATACTAAGAAATGCAGCTCCATAATTTGCTACCGGCAGATGAATAAAAACTGGAGATTGCTCCCAGCCTCCCTGATCTCCATATAAACCAACATGATTGGATACAATACCTTCACCACCAGAGTTCTTAGCAAGTGGTCCAGTTTCACCAAATGGAGATATTACGCAATAAACTACATTACTTTGTTTTAGTGCCAGTAAGTCGAGGTCAATAGGTTGATTAGTTTTTAGACTTGGCCGATATGTGTTAATCACGACATCGGAACTACAAGCTAGTCTCAATATGTTTTCCATATCTGTTTTAGAAGTTGAGTCAGCATCAATGTAACACTTACCTCTATTCCACAGGTCAAACATCGAATCATTAAAATCAATCTCAGAAAACCCTAAGTTAATTCTTGTTACATCTGCACCCATGTCTGCCAGCATCATGCTTGCATAGGATCCTGCTAAGTCAGAATCCAAATCTAACACTTTTAATCCTACATATGGCCCTGAATTTGACATATAAACTCTAGGATGCCAGCTTATAACAACGGAGTACTGCTTCGCAAAAGAATTACAAACAGGAATAACGGAAACTGTTTATAAAGATATACAATTGCTAAAAAGAGCATCTTTAATATAATAATTTCATGAGCACAGCTTACATATTAATGGCATTTTTATCTGTCTGGATAAGCATTGAAATCTTGTTTTATACTTCTACACGCTTAGCGATATCCGAGACATCTCAAACTGATTATAAACGTTTTATCTGGCCTGTTAGAAGTCTTGCGTTAATCTTGCTTATATTTGCGTTTTTAGTCGTAAATTTATCAAACCAATTGGATTTTGTTGATCTAATTTTTATTTGCACTTTTTAATACTATTACATTGAGTCTAAATACAAGAAAAACTAATCTCACTATAATCCTGGTTCTCATTTCTGCAGGAGCTTTGATCTTAATAGAAAGAGGTGGAAATTTTAGTCTTGGGCTTTTTCTTATACCAATCAGTGATCATTTAAATCTTGGTAGAGAAGTATTTAGCTTTGGCATCGCTTTGCAAGTGTTACTTAGCGGGTTAGGCGCTCCTATTTTTGGTGGGCTTGCAGACAGGTACGGACCCGCTAAAGCCCTAGCCGCTGGCGTTACACTTCAGATAATAAGTCAATATTGGCTGGCTAACGTTTCAAATTCATTTGATTTAGTTGGATCATTATCACTAAGTGGCTTTGGAGCCGCAGGATTTGTAGGTATAACGATGACAGTGGTCGGCAAAAATGTAAGCCCCAATAATAAATCGTTGTTTTTTGGTTTAGTGATGGCTGCTGGAGGACTTGGACAATTTATTATAGTACCTTCAATTAATGCGCTAATTATAAATTATGGTTGGTTGACCGCTTTGTACGGCTTATTAATTCTAAGTGCTGCCCTATTCATATTTTCGTACTTAATAAGTTTCTCACAAAACACTAATGAACTTGCAGATGATTTTAAACAAACCATAAAAGAGGCTCTTGGAGAGGCGGTTAAAAACAAAAATTTCAATCTTTTAACCCTTGGTTTCTTTGTATGTGGTTTTCAAGTGACTTTTATTGCAACACACTTCCCTGCATATCTTGACGATGAAGGATTAAAATCACTAGCAGGTTGGTCTTTGGCTCTAATCGGTCTCTTTAATATTGTTGGAACCCTAATGTATGGGTTTTTAGGCGACCATATATCCAAGAAAAATCTACTTGTCAGTATTTACTCTTTTAGGTCGCTTGTATTTCTAGTGTTTATATTTGTTCCCAAAAACGAATTCACTGTATTAACTTTTGCTGGAGTGCTTGGGCTATTGTGGCTATCCACAGTACCTCTAACCACTGGAGTTATATCAGATATTTTTGGGCAATCGTATACCTCAATGTTGTTTGGAATCACTTTGCTTTCTCATAACATAGGGTCCTTTTTGGGATCTTGGTTAGGAGGAAGGATTTTTGACCAATATCAATCTTATGACGCAATGTGGATTGCTTGTGTCGTTCTGGGCTTGGTTTCGGCAGCAATACATTTCCCAATTAGATCGATCGCGGTGCCAAGGTTAAAAGTTACACGAGCAAAACAAACGCTTTAAATTTGTACACCCAGTATTATGAAGTGCATTTCCACTGATTTACTAAGTAGTCTTGTATTCTTCCTCAGATGCAACTTTTATATCTAACACAGGCTTAGCTTTTGTTACTAGTCTCAAAGAATCATGTCCCAAGTTTTTAAGCTGGAGAGTTTTGCCGATTTTGTTGTATTTAGATATTTGAGAATTTATTGCTTCTAATGCAGAGGAATCAGCTAGCTTTGCATTACTACAATCGATAATTACATTTTTTTCCTCAAATCTGTGTGGCAATATTATGTTCTTAAATTTCCATACACTGCCAAAAAATAAGACTCCATTAAGAAAATGAGATTTACTTCCATCTCCATTATTTATTGTTTTAATTTCTATCTGTTGGCTAGATTTCCAAGCGTGGACTAAACAGGATACTAATACTCCGATAACAACTGCAATAGCTAAGTCCTGGGCTACCGTAACAGCAGTAACTAGCACTATTACAAACGCATCTAATTTAGGTATTTTAGTCAGGAGTTTAAGGGAAGGCCATGCGAAAGTTCCAATAACAACCATCATCATAATACCCGTAAGTGCGGCTAAAGGTATCATTTCAATTAAAGTGGAAAAAAACAAAATGAATCCTAGTAAGAAAATAGCCGATGATATACCAGATAATCTTCCGCGACCGCCTGATTCCATGTTTATCATTGTTTGCCCAATCATTGCACATCCACCCATTGCTTTAAAAAACCCACAAACAAAATTAGCTATTCCCTGACCAACGCATTCTTGATTTGGATTTCCTTTCGTGTCCGTTATTTCGTCTACCAAAGTTAGCGTTAATAAGCTTTCAATAATGCCAATTCCTGCAATAGTTAATGAGAAGGGAAGAATGATAAGTAATGTAGAGAAATTTAAAGGAACCGATGGTATATGAAAACTAGGCAGTCCTCCAGATACGCTCGCTAAGTCACCGACGCTTCGTGTATCTAAATTTAAAGCTAGAGCGACACCAGATATTAATATAATTGATGCCAAAGGAGCCGGTATGACTTTACCGACTTTAGGTATTTTTGGTAATAACCATATTATTAACATTGTTAATGCAGTGAGTCCGATCATTATCAACAAATTTGAACCTTCCATCCAGCCACCGCTAAATAGAACATCAATAGCACTATGTCCTTCGTCCGTATCAACAGACTGGTGGGAATTTTGACCGGAAAAGATCTTAAACTGACCAAGCTGTGCTAAAAATATGACAATAGCAAGCCCATTAACAAAGCCAAGCATTACTGTGTAAGGCACTAGTTTTATAAACTTGCCTAATTTAAATAATCCTGTTGCAATTTGAATCAGTCCTGTTAACACCAAAGCGGCAAATAAATATTCCACACCGTGAATTACTACTAATCCCACCATCGCCACAGCAGTAGCTCCAGTGGCACCAGAGATCATCCCGCTTCTACCACCAACGGCAGATGTTATTAATCCCAAGAAAAATGCCGCGTAAAGACCTGCTATGGGAGCTATTTGTGCGACAAAAGCAAAAGCGATTGCCTCAGGGACAAGTGCAAGAGCTACGGTCAAACCAGAAAGAATGTCTGATTTAGGGTTGTTAGTTAAATTGTAGTTTTCAAAAAATGAAAATAGTTTGATCTTTGAATCAGATATCAATTAGACAGCGTAACCTTATAGTTTTTTACATAGCACCAATTAGTACTATTACTATTCTGGCCTATCTAAATAAATAGTAGATACTTGTGAAAGAAATAACAATATCTTTTCAACAGGTAAATTGTTAATTTACCTGTTGAAAAGATACATGACTCCATTTATCATGCCCTGAGATACGCTTTTAGTTTAAATAACAAGTAATTATTTCGAATTTAGATTTAATTCTTAATTTCTAATTGCGAAATATGATATTTCTTATTTAACAATAAAGTGACATAGGTCTAAATCTTATTATTGGCGGTTAAAATTATGGGTACGAAAGAAAAAATATTATGCGTTTTATATGACGACCCTGTAACTGGACTTCCAAAAAGGTACGCTAGAAATAGTATTCCAAAATTAGACAAGTACCCTGATGGACAATCTATGCCATCACCAAACAGCATAGATTTCACACCGGGGGAATTATTGGGCTCTATTTCAGGGGAACTAGGCCTTAGAAAATATATTGAAAACTCGGGACATGAATTAATTGTTACATCTGACAAAGATGCAAAAGATTCTGTGTTTGACCAACATTTACCTGATGCAACAATAGTAATATCCCAACCGTTTTGGCCCGCTTATCTCACAGCAGAGCGAATTGCTAAAGCTCCAAATTTAAAATTGGCAATTACGGCTGGTATAGGATCAGACCATGTTGATTTACAATCAGCTATTGAAAACAATATTACTGTTTGTGAGGTTACTTACTGCAATAGTATAAGCGTAGCGGAGCATGCAGTAATGCAAATATTATCCTTAGTTCGTGATTACATCCCACAATATAAATGGGTTACATCTGGAGGATGGAATATTGCTGATGCCGTATCTCGATCATACGACATCGAAGGCATGGATGTTGGAGTTCTTGCTGCAGGTAGAATTGGACTCGCAGTCCTCAAACGGATGAAACCTTTTGATGTAAAGCTTCATTATTCGGATAGGCATCGTTTACCAAAATCTGTAGAAACAGATTTAAACTTAACTTACCACGAAAACGTAGAATCTCTAGTGGAAAATTGTGATGTAGTTAGCATACATTGCCCCTTACATCCTGAAACAGAACACTTATTTAATGAAGAGTTAATTTCAAAAATGAGAAGGGGATCGTATATTGTAAATACAGCCAGAGGTAAAATTTGCGATAAAGATGCAATAACCAAAGCCTTGGAAAGTGGTCAATTAGCAGGCTATGCTGGAGATGTTTGGTTTCCTCAACCTCCACCTAATGATCACATTTGGCGAACTGCACCAAATCATGCTTTAACTCCCCATACTTCTGGTACATCGTTATCTGCACAAGCAAGGTACGCTTCGGGTGTAAGAGAAATATTAGAATGTTGGTTTAGCGGTAAATCTATTAGGAATGAGTATTTAATCGTACAAGGCGGATCATTAGCAGGTACTGGCGCACATTCATACAGCGCAGGAAATACTACAAAAGGATCTGATGAAGCATCTGAATTTAAATCTTCTAACTGATATCTATTAGCCCTAAGAAGTAATCCATGTAGCACAAAAAGTAATATATTAAAAATTACACCTGTGTTCTATCACGATAACATCCTTATTATGAGCGTAGCACAACCTCCCATTACAAGGATGTATTTGATACAATAATTTATTAACTTTTAAGTACAAAATGGGGCTGTAGCTCAGTTGGGAGAGCGCTTCAATGGCATTGAAGAGGTCAGGAGTTCGAGCCTCCTCAGCTCCACCAATGCGAAATATATTTTTAACTAAACAAAGTAGAAAATAGAGAACGTAACCTTAACTTAGTCACGTTCTTTTGTAGTGATAGCAACCTAAAAATTTGATATAGAAGTAAGCGAATTAATCCGAGGTAATTTAATGATCGATTTATTGTCCATTGCAAGAACAGAGGCTGATGGTGGAGATCTTTTTAAAGTGATTTCCAATATGTTTGACACGACCGATGTAAAGCCAAATGGTTACCCAGAAGCAATTGTTTGGAAGGGAGGCAATCATGATCAAGATATAAATCCGGTGACTCATTCACTAACCGATGCTTATGCATTAATCGGTACTCTCGCTGCAATAGATATAATGGGGCTTCCGTTTTACGCTGTACCAATGTGGTCGCAATACCGGCATGATACTAAACTAGCTTGTCTTAGCTGGTTCGGAAATATGCCATCCACTTCAATAAAATGGTCCACAGCCGGCGATGCATACGTCAACGATGAAAGCGGAAATAGAGTTGTTGTATTGGGAAAATCTGGTAATGCTCCTCTTAGAACACAAGCTGGAGTATATTGTAATGTAAGACCTTATGGTCCAATCACAGTAGTGAGAAGTATGCCCTGCCTGCCCTACTCTCAAGACAAGTCCAAATTTACAGTTAACGAAAATGGAATTGTCCACTCAGAAATGAATACTCCCGGTATTCAAATGGCGTATTCAAACAGGTTGTTTCTCAAGATGGTCCATGAATCAGGCAGCATAGGTCGAGTTGCAATGAAACCAACTCAAGCTATGGAAGATGGTATTAATGCAGGACTACACTCATGGATGATTAAAGGGACAAAATTTGAGGTCGGAAGAAAATACGCTGTTGACCCTTATGAGGAGCATAAAGAAATCATCGATAAAATCACTGCTTTACTCCCTGATAATTTTAAAGATGGTATGGAAAACTGGGGTGGCAGAATTGAGCAACATATATCAGATACCAATTATGGTCTACTCATATGGGACCTTATTGAAAAACAAAACACAATTGTTTTAGCTACAGATTTAGATGGGGATCGCTTAACCGATTTACTTGCCGATATTTCTGACCCGCTTAGATCGTTTGGAAACTTGATAGCAAAACACCTTGGCCATAATATTAATATGTCTGAGATATGGTCGCAGATGGGGTACGTTACCGGAAACGGCAGAGATATGACGTCAGTGATGTACAGAATGGATGGTCCTCCTATCCATGAACAAACCTTAGGTTCTGCGGACGCTATGCTTCTTAGACTACTAGATGGCGACGAATCAATGGGCGGCACTAAACGGCCATACGACCCAAGAATTCATTTTGTATTAATACGAGATGCCTATATAGATGCCAACCCTGGTAACACAGAGCTTGCTAATTGGCTTGATAATTGTTTAGAAATATTTGATGAGGTATACAGTGGTGAGCGGCCTGGATTCTTAGATGGTTATAAATCATTAAAATCCGCTATCATCCCTTGGGGAAGTTGAATAATGGTTAACAAGATTAAAGAAACTTTGAGAGAAAAATCTCGAGATAATTTAACGAATACACTAATCAAGATTGGCATTAATGCCCAGATGGCTGAACGTGGAGTAGAGCAGGAAACAATTGGGGATGAATGGTACACGAAAAAACTTGGCATTATCAACGTACAGGATCAACCTATCAAATGGATAAATATCTGTAAAAAGCCTCCTTCAAAAGATAGTCCTCCAAATTGGAAGTATATTTTCATAGTCCCAGATGAAAGACTTGTTTCCGGAAAAGACAAAGTTAAAATAAAGACAATCCGAAAAAAATCGTTCCCGATTTTTGGTAAAGTTATCGATACAACTTGGAAAGGAAATGACCGTAGTGGACTAGCCCATACCCTTTCTAATGACATAGAAATAAAGAGCTTAGCAAAAAGCATAGGTGATATTCATCTGGAAAGCTTTTCTGATCCTATACCAGGATGGTTTTTGCGAGTAGGTCATACGCAACACCTTGATGGTCAAAGCAACTGGCACAATCGCATAACAATGGAAACATGGGAGCAATTAAGAAAATTATCAGAGCATCTACTTTCTACTCCACGTATTCTGTAGAAACACCCTTGGTTACTACAGATAGCTTATCTCTTTCCTTTCTAATACCAAAATTGTCGCCTATAATCGATTTATTATGAGTAAATATATTCCAAGCCCATTAAAGTATGTAAGAGATCAAGTCGAACTGTACGAAACAAGCGGCGGAACTGAAGGCACAACCATGCAAGGCCTGCCTGTAGTTATCGTCACTCATAAGGGTTGGAAAACAGATGCTATTAGAAAAACTCCCTTAATGACCGTTAAAGATGGTCCAAATTACGTCCTCATAGCATCCCAGGGCGGGGCCCCAAAACACCCTCTTTGGTATCACAACTTTAAAGCAAATCCTGAGGTTGAGATACAAGACGGACCAAGTGTGATACCCATGACGGTCGAAGAAATAGAAAACCCTATGGAAAGAAAGCGGCTATGGGATTTGTCTGTTGAAGCATATCCACCGTATGACGAATATCAACAAAAAACGGATAGATTAATTCCTGTTTTTCTGGCAACACCAAACCAGTAAGTTCTGAACTTGTTTTTCAGCCAAAATGGCCTGGGAAACAATAAGCCAACCGATGCATTTTTAATTACCATGGGATTCTTTTACGAAAGGGATTCCTAGTCGAGGCAGGCTTATATCAAGAGCTTTAGCTATTCTCAATACAGCTCCAAAAGTCACATTCTGCTTACCCTGCTCTAATGCACTTATATATGTCCGGTCTAGTCCTGAAGCATTCGAAAGATCTTGCTGAGTCATCCCGTTATCTGACCTTGCAGACCTGATTCTAGCTCCAAGGTCAGATAAATGTTCCTCTAAAGTTAATCCTCCATCGGTAATTCCGACCAAATTTCTAGCCTGTGTTATACCTTCAAAAATATTCAATGCCACTGCATCACAGTTAACAAAATTCATTTCAACGTCTGAGCTACTCAAAGCGAGGCCACCGATCAATATTTTCGGACTTGGACTTATCAGTTTTAAAGCTCTTATTGTCGACTGAGCATTATCTATATAAGTTGGTATTGTGACAGAAATCCCCACCATATCCACAGATCTGTCTTTAACAAATTCAACAAGATCTTTCTCGGGAGTAGGGCCTCCCATGAAATCAACTTCCCACCCATCAAAAACTAGAAAATCACTCAGCATCCTGGATCCCACAATATGTGTATCTCCATCCACTGGTGCAACCACAGCCCTAAACCCATTAGATTTACGCATAGCACTAGCCTGTGCTCTCAACTCGCCCATTATGTCTAAAGTAATTACTGTGCCTAGATGCTCAACTCCGATATTTATTTCACCATCATGCCACATTTGCCCTATAGCAGACTGCGAATAAGCTAACAAATCAACGTAAATAGCCTGAACTCCAAGTCCCCTATTCTGTGCGTCAGACACAGCTTGCCTAGCCTTTGAGAAATCACCTGCAAGCACGGATTCAACATACCGCATTCTCAATATTTCCAAATCTCGGTTTTCAACCATAACTGGTACTCCATTTGTAAATGATCGGTTTTGTAGAATATAATTGACATTACCCTAACTATATGTTACATTTATACCGTTTTAATGTAGATTATATGACACATAGATAATCACTAGCGCTACAAATAAGCTACACATAAGCATATCAGATGTCAAACATAAACAACAAACTGACACGGAGTATTCGAAATGATCTTGTTAAAGGGCTGCGGTAGGTGTAACGGTGACATTGTGATTCGTGGTGATATACATGGCAAATACCTGCAATGTTTGATGTGCAGTCGGGTAAAGTATATACAGAGCATGCCCGAGATTAGTGTTCGTCGCACCCACACTCGCCGTCGGTTATTTAAACCCACCGACTTTGTTGCGGTATAGTAAGTAAAATTATTAACTGCACTTCAGTGCGAAATAAAAATTTAACTACCAGTTAACAGCAACATGCTAAACTCGACAGGAGTTTAAACTTAAAACTAAATTATCCTTTAACCAGTTATGTATTATGGAAGAGACACCACTTCTATAGCTATACATTTCCAGATGAGAGAAAGATATAAAAATTATTTTGTTCCCATTGAAACAATCATGATGGATCATGAAGGTCCACCACACTGGGGTAAGATGCATTTTCAAACCAGTACTACTCCAGCGCCACTATACCCAAAATGGGATGAGTTTCAAAATGTCCGACGCATACTTGACTCTCAAGGCATCTTCGAAAATGAGCATACTAAAAGAGTGTTTGGGCCAATATAAATAGTTTTAATTAAAATAACTATGGATAAATCAGAATCACAATTCAAAATAAGAAAAGCCACTAATGAAGATATAGATATACTCGCGATTTTTTCGTTAGCGGTGATAAAAGAGGGCGATGGGGTTTCTATACCTTCTGAACACATCAAACCCGGAATTGAAGCCGTCCTTAAAGATGAGAGTAAGGGCTTTTATTTGGTTGCTACTGCAGATGACAATTCCGGTCCCATCGGATGCCTTATGGTAACCTTCGAATGGAGTGATGTGAACAATGGCTTTTACTGGTGGATTCAAAGCGTATACGTTGATCCAAAATGGAGGCGCAAGGGTGTATATTCTGCTTTGCACAACCGAATAATAAAATTAGCAAAATCAACTGCAAACGTCACAAGAATAAAGCTATATGTCCATGAAACAAACATAACAGCGCAAACGACATACATGGCACAAGGCATGAAAGAAGCTCCTCACAAAATTTTTGAATTCTACCTTTAACAGAATTAAATTTTAAATTCATACATAAAATTCGAAGTGTCTATCATGCCCAATCTTTTATAAATTTTTTGCGCATTTAGATTGTCGTCATTTACATGGATCTTTATAGTACAAACATTACCTTTGTCTTTAGCCATCTTGATAGTATGTTTGTATAGGGCTTGGAATACACCTTTTCTCCTCCAATTAATATCAACAAACACCTCTTGTATCCACCAGGTGAACGCATTGTTACCTGGATCCCATTCATATGTAATCATTAAACATCCAATTAGTTCGCTTCTATGTGCTTCTGTTGCAACTAAATACATACCTTTAGATAGATCCTTGATAGGGGCAGATACGCCAGGCAACAGTTTCTCTTGCTGAACGGGCATTTCTAATGATTCTCTGAGTAGTTCACAAAACTCCGCAAGTTTTTTCGCATCTTCTATGCGAGCTAATCTTATAGTAAATGTATTATCCATCGTATACACCAGTGTGCTCTAAAAAATTTATTGTGGGAGATTTTATATAATCAAAAAGAACACTATTCATTATTAACAAGTTAAACGCATGGTAACAAAGAAAAGTATATTTATCATCGGCGCTGGACCAGGCGGACTAGCAACAAGCATTTTACTAGCCAAATCCGGAGCCAACATAACGATATTAGAGAAATCCGACAAGATTGGCGGAAGGACTTCATCTATAACTGAAAATGGGTTTAAATTTGACCTAGGTCCCACGTTTTTTCTTTACCCTCAAGCCCTAGAAAAGGTTTTTCAATCCGTCGGTCTTAATCTAATGGACGAAATAGAGATGGAGAGACTTGACCCTCAGTACAGAATAATCTTTAAATCGGGTGGGCACATTGATGCTACAAACGACATAAAAGTAATGAGTGATCAAATAAAGAATTTCGCTCCTGAAGATGCAAAGGGATTCAGTAAATTTATGGACGAAAACCGTGAAAAACTTAGAAAAATGGAACCTTGCCTGACTAATCCATTTTTAAATATTTTTTCATTATTGTCCCCCCGCCTACTCAAACTACTACCAATGGTTAAACCACACCAGAGCCTTGATACATACCTAAAGCGATTCTTTAAAGATCCGCGTATACGGCTAGCTTTCAGTTTTCAGTCCAAATATCTAGGAATGTCTCCATTCGTATGTCCTAGTTTATTTTCTATCCTTTCATTTATTGAATACGAGTATGGTATTTTTCATCCGAAAGGCGGTTGTAACGAGATCACGAAAGTAATGGCTCAAGTAGCTACCGATAACGGTGTTGAAATTAAATTAAACGAGCCAGTTGAAAAAATTCTTTTCAACGAAAATAAAGCAACTGGGATAAGAACAAAAACAGGAGACTATAAAGCAGATGCGATTGTTATCAATGCGGATTTCGCAAGGGCTGCTAAGACGCTAATACCAAACAAACAAAGAAGCAGATGGAAAGATAATAAAATCGAAAATAAAAAGTTTTCCTGTTCAACATTTATGTTATATCTGGGAATAAAGGGCAGATATGATGTACCTCATCATAATATATACATTGCTGAGGATTACAAGAATAACTTGGAAGATATTGAACGTCGGCATGTACTTAGTAAATCACCTTCATTCTATGTTCAAAATGCATGTGTTACTGATCCGTCATTAGCCCCTAAAGGAAATAGCACATTATATGTTTTAGTTCCTGTATCTCACGATCATGAAAATATTGACTGGGCCGAAAATAAAAACAACTATAGGAACCTAGTAATAAAAGAATTAGAGAAAGTCGGTTTTGTAGATTTGGAAGACAGGATAATTTATGAAAAAGTAATTACACCTGCCGACTGGTCAAATCAGTACAACATTCATTTGGGTTCCACTTTTAATTTATCTCACAATTTGAAGCAAATGTTGTATCTAAGACCAAGAAACAGATTTGAGGACTGCGAAGGCGTCTACCTTGTGGGAGGTGGCACTCACCCAGGAAGTGGATTGCCAGTAATATTCGAATCTGCTGGAATTACAAGTAAGTTAATAGCTGAGGATATCATCTTAAATTAGATTGTCCGTCTAATTTTATGAAGTCCTTTATAAATGGCCTTATATCCTCCATCAAATTAGCCTTAGGATGAGACCTTAAAACCATGCCATCTAGATACATCATACTTTTAATGATCGGATACATGCCTTTTGGAAAACTCATCCCTGCATTAACCGCTGCCTTTATAGTTTCCATCATCTTTTGTGTAAAACTTGCTTCTTCTGCAGTAGCAGTTTCAAATTCAAAATATATCTGTTCTAATCTATTTTTTAATTCAATCGTATCAATTGTGATTGACGACATACCCGCTAGTGAATTAACTGCTTTTTCATAATCATATTGAGTAATCGAATCGAAGAATTTCAGAAGGCCATTACTGACAATTTTGTCTACCCTTCCGATAACACCTGTGTCTAGAAACCAAATCTTATTTTTACCGAGCATTATATTCCCACTGTGAGGATCACCGTGAAAAACCCCTGCTCCAAATATAAAAGATCCTACGGCCTGAAACACTCGAAGCATATCTTCATATTCTAATTTGTCAGCTCTAATCAACTGCTCTATTGTCATACCCTCAATTTTCTCTGAAACCATAACTCTGGTATTAGAAAGATCCTGATAAATGTGTGGAAATGCAACATGATCTAGATTTACTTGTTGATTCAAGGCTTTAGATTCAGCTATCAGACTCGCCTGTCCATCTATTTCATTATTCAAATCCAGTTCCGCTAACGTGTTCAATTCAATTACTTTCAATGCGCCTAATGGGTCTGCTACTTGTTGCAATTGAGGCCTAACAAATAAAATGCTTTTTAATATTCGTTCAGCCGCAAGAATGTCTCTTCTGAAAGCCCTCTCCCAATCATCTCGAACTAACTTAATTACTACTTGCTCTCCTGTTTTAAGTGTTGCTTCATGAACTTGCCCAATAGACGCCGATGCTATAGATACATCACTAATGTGTTCGAAACTGTTATGCCAACCTGAATTCACGCTCTTTGCAAGCAGGCCTTTAAATGTCTCTTTATCTACTGGCTTGGTATTAGAAAATAGTTCTGATAACTCTTGACATCGCTCCAACGAAAGGACATCAGGTCTTAATGCAAATGTTTGGGCAATTTTCATCGACAAAAGACCTTGTCTCTGTATTCTTTCAACATCAACTGGCTGATTAAGAAAAATGTTATATAAAGTTTTAATTAATTTTATTTCTTGAAACACGAGTGATTAGTTATTTATAAAACCTCATAAAATATTATCGGCTAGAACCAGATTTTAATAAGCTTAGATCCAATCGAACCTGATCGATTAGAGCTCGGAAAGGCGCGGAATAACTTCTTTGGAAAGAACTTCATGAGAATTTTGCCAAAACTCCTTTGGGTTCCATTCGTGGCCTATGGTAACTAAATATCCAAAACCACCCACTTGAGCGTAGAGTTGTCGAATTTTCTCTTCCACTTCGTCCGCACTACCAATCAGCCATATGTTGTCTGCTAAGTATTCCAAGGTGACGTCTCTATCAGGCATTTCCGGGTCTATTTTAAGCTGCTGAATACGACCTGGGATTTTAGATAAAATACGCAGAAAATATTCCTCATAGGCAACGCCAATTGAACCTTCTATAGCCTCTTTACGAGCTTCTTTTGTCGTATCTCCAATAAGAACATCACGAGCTATCCTCCAAGAAGATCTACTTGGAGGATCTTTCCCCGCATACCGAGCACCCTTCTCAACAGATAACCACTGTGATTTAAGTGCTGCAGTTGGTAAAAAATTAATGGACATAGGTATCCATCCTCTCCTACCGGCCATTTCTAACGTTTTAGAATCTGGTCTAGAGCCAGCAACAGCAATTGGAGGATGAGGATTTTGATACGGCTTTATATGAAATGACATTCCGATATCTTCCAGTGGCTCAGTAATAGTAAAATCCCAGAATTCATTTTTGTACCGACCTGGGTCAGGTTTATCCCAGAGTTTGAGCACTGTATCTATCGCTTCTGCAGTCATTTTTCGATGATCTGTAGAATCAAGGTCAAACCCAGCAGCTTGAATATCTCCAGGAAATCCACCTGGACCAACACCCCACATGAACCTGCCCTTTAGCATCTGATCTAATTGAGCTATACGGTGTGCCAAATGAAACGGGTTGTGATTAGGCATGCACGTAACTCCCGTACATAATTTCATCGTCTTTGTTTCTGGAATAAGTCTGGCAATAATCAAATCTGGTGCCGGGATGTTTTCCCATCTAGAAGTATAATGCTCTCCCAACCATGTTTCGCTATAACCAAGCTCATCTAACATTGAAAGTCGTTCTATGTCCATATCCAACGTATCACTCCAAGCAGACACTCCTGGACGGTGAAGCGGCATTGTGAAATCACCTAACAAAATGGACATTATAAATTTACTTCCTTTATTATTCCCTCACAGGCTTAATTTAATTGTATATCAATAAAGTTGCTAATAATGTTTAAATGAATCTTTTATTGCAACGTTCAAAATTAATTCTTCTTTGATACGGGAGTCAATAAATGAAACTGAAAGGTAAGGTCGCAATAATTACCGGCGGATCACGCGGGCAAGGCGCTGCTGAAGCGAAGCTGTTTGCTAAAGAAGGAGCGTCAGTAATTATTGGAGATATATTAGACGATGAAGGCGAAAAGGTTGCAAATGAAATAGAAGATAGCGGAGGTTCGGCAAAATATGTTAGCTTGGACGTGCAAAATGAAGTTGAATGGAGAAACGCTGTAAAACTTGCTATTACAACATATGGCAAATTAGACATCTTGGTTAACAACGCGGCGATTCTTACATTAAGCACCATAGAGGAAACTACCAAAGAAGAGTGGGATAAGGTTATGGACATCAATATGTGGGGAATTGTCCTGGGAACTAAAGCGGTTTTGCCTGAAATGCGTAAAGCTGGCGGTGGAGCTATCGTAAATATCTCTTCGCTATCAGCCATTATTGCCCAACCATGGGCAGCTGCCTATCACGCATCAAAAGGTGCAGTCAGAATTCACACAAAAGAAGCTGCTCTCGAATTTGCTAAAGACAATATCAGGGTCAACTCTATACACCCTGGAGCTATAGATACAGATATGATCAGAGACGCATATGGAGTTGAGAGAGTGTCAGAATATTTGGAACTTATTCCCCTGGGTCGCATGGGGAATTCCGAAGATATTGCTAAAGGTGTTGTGTTTTTAGCATCTGATGACTCTAGTTATATTACTGGAGCTGAACTTACTATCGATGGCGGTATATTAATCAAATAAATTATCTTAGGAGTAAACAATTATGGTACAGGTATTTAAACCAGCCAACTTAAGAGTTGAGTATGATGTGAAAACAGAAATGCGAGACGATGTAAGTCTTTCCTCGGACATATACTTTCCAATTGGCACTGGTCCTTGGCCCGTCATCCTTATAAGAACTCCCTACAATAATCAAATGCCCGAACTAATTATTGAAAGCGCAACATACTTTGCGCAAAACGGGTATGTGGTCATATCTCAAGACGTCCGAGGTAGGTTTGATTCCGATGGCATATTTGAGCCTTGGGTTAACGAATTTAACGATGGATATGACACTATAGAGTGGATAGGGAAGCAACCCTGGTGCAATGGCAATGTTGGAATGCATGGCCCATCGTACGTAGGTAATGTTCAATGGCAAGCAGCCGCTATGAACAGTAAATACCTAAAAGCTATTGTCCCGCGTGTGATTGGGGATAACTTACATGAAGCCCCACATTACCAAGGTGGCGCCTTACAACTTGGTTGGACTGCTACTTGGTCATTTCGAATGGGAGGAAGAACTGCTCAAGATATAGATATATATGACTGGACGCAAGTTTTTCATACCCTCCCATTACAAGATCTGCCCAAAACTGCAGGAAAGAGTCTTAATTTTTACGATGATTGGATGAAGCATCCTAATTATGATGAATATTGGGAAAAACTTGCTATAAAAGAAAGATATTCTGATATCAAAATACCAATACTACAAATTGGAGGTTGGTATGATTTTTTTACCGCTGGCACTCTTAATAATTTCGTTGGAATGAAAGAGAATGGCGGGTCGGAACTTGCACGAAAATACCAGCGAGCAATAATTGGTCCATGGACACATAGTTTTGTGGGAAAACTGACCTATGCTGGGAACACAGACTATAGCTCGACAGCTTCGATAGATCTTTTGGAAATAGAACTGGCTTGGTTTGATCACTGGCTGAAAGAAGCACAAAACAAAGCTGAACTAGAGGCACCATTAAAACTTTTTATCATGGGGTCAAATAAATGGCGAGATGAGTACGAATGGCCATTAAAACGCACAAATTTTACATCTTGGTATTTCCATTCAAGTGGCAATGCTAATTCAGCAGCTGGTTTTGGAACCTTATCTAAGGAAAAGCCAGACAAAGAAACACCAGATTATTTTACTTATAATCCGATGTTTCCTGTACCAACTAAAGGCGGATGCAACTGTTGTGACCCACACATTATTCCATGGGGCTCCTACGACCAGAGAGAGGTTGAAGCAAGGTCTGACGTGCTCGTATACACTTCAGATAAGTTAGATAAGCCCATGGAGGTCACGGGACCAATAACAGTCAAGCTTTTTGCATCTACTGACTGTTTAGACACAGATTTCACGGCAAAACTTGTAGACGTTTATCCTGATGGGAGAGCATTGAATTTGTGCGATGGTATTATACGGGCACGTTATCGCAACAGCACGGTAAAACAAGAGCTGCTAGAACCAAATAAAATATACGAATTCACTATTGACCTATGGCCAACATCTAACGTATTTAAGCCCGGGCATAAAATCAGAGTAGATATATCTTCCTCAAATTTCCCAAGATTTGATAGGAATACTAATACAGGAAACAACATAAATAGCGACAGTGATTTAAAAACTGCTAACCAAACTGTTTATCATGAAACTGGACTCTTATCACAAATAATACTGCCAACAATACCAAATTAAAATTTTTGTACACAACACATAGTATTCAAAATTTAATATCTACCTATTTTGTTGTAGAATTTGCCTTCTGAT
>TARA_B100000686_G_scaffold28098_3_pt1 | contig 43724 bp, 32 predicted proteins | sample TARA_B100000686 | Tara Oceans TARA_B100000686 (sample SAMEA2622733) | marine metagenome | biome: marine biome (ENVO:00000447); feature: marine epipelagic mixed layer (ENVO:xxxxxxxxx); material: "saline water (ENVO:00002010), including plankton (ENVO:xxxxxxxx)" | depth 150 m | reverse complement strand
AAAATCTGAAACAAACGTGACAACGGTTAAAAGGAGTCGTTTAATTGAAAAATTTAATTTTAATTCTTATTATTCTGACAGTAGCAACGATGGTCGCTTGCGGTGGAGCTGATTCTACAGAATCCGCATCTAACTCCGAATCTACTGTTTCTTCATCCGTATCGGATGGAGGTTTTGCAGAATTAGGTCGTGATTTAAGAGCTCAGAGAATGCGTTCAGCTAGCGTGATTTTGCAGGATGGTCGTGTTCTAGTAACAGGCGGTAATCAGCCTGCGTTTCAAGCTGGAGCTGTTAAAACTGCTGAGGTTTGGACGGCTGGATCTGATCAATGGGAATTTACAGACGATATGATAGTTGAACGATTTTCTCATTCGATGGTTGTTTTAAAAGATGGACGGGTTTTATCTGCCGGCGGCAGAGACCTGGGAAATACGGGCAGCGATAAAGCAGATATATGGGACCCTAAAACCGGTAATTGGACTGCAGCTGCCGATATGATTGAGGCTCACGAGTCTTTTCCTATGGTGCTACTTAATGATGGTAGAGTGATAGTGGCGGGTGGCTCTGCTCGGGATTATAACCCAACTAATTTGGCTGAAATATATGATCCCAATACCGACACTTGGACACAGATCGGAGGTATGTCGGTAGAGAGGATTTGGCATACAGGTACCTTGCTAAGTGACGGTCGTGTGTTATTTGCTGGTGGAGGTGATCCTGACGGTCCGTACATTAAAAATGCTGAGATATATGACCCTGCTAAAGACACATGGTTTTCTGCAGGTGAAATGAATGTGGGCAGGACACAACATACAGCTACATTACTGAAAGATGGACGTGTGCTAGTAGTTGGCGGGCGAGGCAAAAGACAGACTTCAGAAATATATGATCCTTCTACCAACACTTGGGATGAAATGTCAGACTTAACTGAACCCCGAGCTGAACATATGGCTCTATTGTTAGCTGACGGGAGAGTATTAGTTATTGCAGGAACTGGTAGCAGGCCCTCGGTAGAAGTATGGAATCCTACCAATAATTCATGGCAAGTAATTGGTAAGTTACAAGTGGGTAGATATCGGCACTTAGCTGAATTAATAGGGGACAATCAAGTATTGGTTTTTGGTGGTAATGGAGAAGATGGGATACTTGCTTCAACTGAAATAATTAATATCGAAGTAGCATCGGAGGTTGAGCAAATTGTATTGACCGGTACAGCTGATCCTCAACTACCAACACCTGCTGCCATAGTAGATACACCGGTGCCTACCGCGACTGCTCTTATAGTTGGTCGAGATGTGTATGAAGAACCTTTAGAAGATCCAATAGAAGCCGAGCCCGACGGTTCGGCCAGTCTGGTTCCTAACGGGCAGCCTGTGAGGTTGCCAATTGGAGGTATAATTGCTAGTCCTAGTTTGCAAACCGGCCTAGTAGCTGTTTTTGTGGAGGTGATATCAGATACGCGTTGTCCAACTGGGGAAACATGTGATGAGCCTGGAGAAGCAATAATACTTCTGGAATTAAGACAGCAAGATGCGCCTTTTGGTACTACTGAAATGACCCTTGGTGCCGATCAGGCGCTTCCATCGGTTAAAAAGTTAGGGAAGTATTCTACAGTATTTGTAGATCTGGAATATGACTCAGATAATAACCCAATACTTACTCTAGCTATGGTTCAGTGGCGTAAAAAATAAAGTAACCAAATCTTGTCTAGACTTAGAATAGATTATCCGTGTTAAACATCTAATATGGATAATCTATTGGTTTATCCTTATCCGTGCCACCGTTATCATTTGTAGACTCTTTTCCCTTGTCACTTTTATCTTTATCAGAAGTTTTCTCAGGTTCGTTTTCTGTTACATCAGAAGATTTACGTTGAGCCTCAACCATCAATTTTATTTGATTGTCGACCCATCTTTTAACCGCGTCAAAAGATGGTGGTGAGATATAAAAAACCTGCATATCTTCGGGGAATTGTATTTTGTGATTTTGATTTACTATTAATAACGCTGCATCATCTTTTGGTATGAGTTCGTCGATGGTTTTTGATGCATGAGCCCATCTTTTATTTGTAGTGTCTTCTAGATTATTAATAATTAATGAATATACTTTTTCACTTGTCACACCGGCAGAGGAGCACATACGCCAGTCATATTCCTCTTGAACTAAAGATCTATCTTCAAGAGATTCAAGTGTGGCAGTTGATTTACACAAAGTGTTTATAAAAGTATGTGCATAAGGGTTTATGGTGTTTATTGCGTCTAATCCGGTTTGCCCGGACTCGAATATGCCCTCATGAAATACATGAGTGACTTGAGTAAGCGTTTGTTCGAGATTTTCAATCTGACTCCTAACGTCAGACCAGTAAGATTGCAATTTCACTTCTAATTCGTTAGGTACGCCTTGAAAACCAAACATTGAAGCAACAAGATATATTTTCCTGCCAGCTTTAAAGGAAGCAGCCTTTGGTTTAGGTATTTGAGTTAGTTTTTCGGCCATCGGTTTGTGTTACTAAGTTTCAATTTTGGATTTTTATCATATAGCTTTAAGTCTAACCGGTATCGTCTCTGTTTTTAGAATTATTTTGACCCACCGTAAGGCATAGCCCGCCTGCAATTGTAACTCCAATTATAGTACCAATATACACTTTTCCAGTTAGGGATCCTATTACGACTCCAATTAAAATACCACCGATCATGCATGCTATAGTTCTTAAATTAAATTTCATACTTAATTAATCTCAATTAACAGTTCATCACTAAAAATCTTATATGCGAAAGGCTCGGTGTTATGAACCATGTGATTTGGTTTGAGATGTCTCCTTTTTAAAATTTAATTTATATAGTGTTATGTTGGATTAAACTACTAAATACATTTTGACTTACGAAGTTTTATTAGATCTGACAAACTTTTACAACCCGATAATATTGCCGTGCTTGTCCACATCCAGTGAGCGTGGATTTGAGGGTAATCCCGGCATTGTCACAATATTACCAGCGATCGGATAAGTGAATCCTGCACCCATAGATGCTCGAATGTCATTAATTTCGAACGTGTAGTTTTCTGGCCTTCCTTTTAGTTTGGAATCATGTGATATGGATAAAGGTGTTTTTGCCATACATACAGGTGTATTGGACCAACCAAGCTCCGTATAGCGGCGCGCTATACGTTTGCTTTTTAAAGACCAGTTAACATCGCTAGCATTGTAAACTGACTTTGCGACTGCTAAAACTTTATCTTCAATTGAATCTGAAAGGTCGTAAGCATATTTAATGTTTACTGGAGAATCCGGAGTGATATCGATTACTGCCTCTGCTAGCTCCTTGCATCCCGTACCTCCGTCAACGAATGAAGTATTCGATACTGCTGCGGAAGCACCAGCTTCAATCGCTCCTTTTTGAACCATTTTCACTTCTGAAGGAGTGTCATTAGAAAATTCGTTTATAGCAACAATCACTGGCAGGCCGAACGATTTTATCATTTGGATCAAATGACGCAGATTGGATAATCCGTTAGACAAAGCCGGGTTATTTTCCTGATCTAAATCTTTGACTTTGACTCCACCATGATATTTTAGACCTTTAATTGTTGCCACTAAAACTGCTGCATGTGGGTTTAAGTCTGATAAGCGAGACTTAATATGGATAAATTTCTCGAATCCTAAATCCGCCCCAAACCCAGCCTCTGTTAGAACATATTCAGCATAATTCAAGGCGATTCTATCTCCGATAACTGAGCTACAGCCATGAGCTATGTTTCCAAATGGACCAGAATGCACAATTACTGGTTGACCTTCGCTGGTTTGTACTAGATTAGGCATTATAGCCGTTCTTAAAAGCGCCATCATTGAACCAACCGCCCCTTCGATAGATGATGCGGCTACCGGCTCATCAGATTGAGTAAACCCGACGACGACTGAACCTAGTTTCTGTCGTAAATCTTCTAAATCTGAACTCAATGCCAAAATGGCCATAATTTCGGAAGCTGTCACTATATCGAAACCTGTTTCTCTAACTGGCAAATTATTTGGACCGCCGATTCCGGTAACAATTTGCCTGAGAGCACGATGCTCCATATCTGTGACACGACGCAAGGAGATTCCACTTGCAGTAAACCCTGGTATTTGTTTCCTATGAGCGGCATTTTCTGTTAGGGCCACAAGAAGGTTATGTGCTGATCCAACTGCATGAGCATCGCCTGTGAAATGGATATTTATTTCATCCTCAGGGATGACTTTAGCGGCACCGCCACCAGTTCCTCCGCCTTTGATACCGAATATTGGCCCTAATGAAGGCTCCCTCAGGGTTGCTACCACATTTTTGCCTAACAGGCCCATACCTTGTGCCAATCCTACAGCGGTTGTTGTTTTGCCCTCTCCTGCAGGTGTAGGAGTGATACCGGTTACAACAATTAATTTTCCATTGACAGTTGGTTTATTAGAGATTGTGTTCAAGGGAATTTTGGCCTTGAAATCTCCGTACATGATTAACTCTTTGGGATCTATCCCTAACTGTGCTGATATCTCACTTATTGGTTTCATATCAACTCCGATTACTGATTAATATTGAATTGAATACAAACTGCATTATAAACAATTATAGGCTTTGATAGTTTTTATTTTACAGCTATCTCCGTGTATGTGTTAAAACCTTTCTAAATTCATGTTTGAACCGAGGTCATTGTAGAGATTTAAGAGGATTTTTATTTATTATAAACAGTGTGGATATTCCTATAAGTATTAAGGCCATAAAGCCTATTACCCACTGGCCACCTAGGTGTTCTGTAGCGAAACCAACCGGCAAGACCATTAAATTCACTATACCAAAAGTCATCATGTATACACTCATTATTCGACCACGATATTCAGGTTCGCTTAGTTTCATAATTAATCCCTGGATAGGTATTCTTCTGCCTGCATCTGTGATTCCTAAAATTGCAATTAGTAATAATCCTATTGCATAATCTGGTATTAAGACGATTGCTAGCAGGACTACCCCAGAGAGCCCGCTAATAATTAATAACAATATTCCTCGATTACCATCTTTTTTAATAGCAAGTATCAACGAACCCAAGAACGCTCCAACTCCCATTAAAGTCATCATCAAGCCTAGCGCCGCTGGTCCTTTTTGATACACATCGACGACAAATACTGGTAGTACAAATCTGAAAGGCATAATCAGAGAGGCGGTTATTAATGACATGAGTATTACTATCTTTAGTGAGGGGAAGCTATTTATGTGTTTTAGGCCCACAATTATTTCTTGAACCACTGCAGGATGTGATTGTTTTGGAGGGGTTAATGATGGTAGTTTGCGACTTAAAGCAACAGATATTAAGCCTAGACAGGCAACTACAGCAAAAACCACCCAAGGTCCTGCTAAAGCATAGAGAGCTCCTCCAATTCCAGGAGCAGCGGCTGTCGTGATGCTAAGAAGAGCTCCGTTTAGCGCCACGGCATTTTCTAGGTCAGCTTTTGGTACAAGATCAGGTATTGCAGCCTGTCGTGCTGTCAAAGAAAATGCCATTACTAATCCAAACACTACTCCCATAACCAAAAGGTGTTGCCAAACTATAAAGTCAGTGTAAATAGAGACCGCAATTAGGAGAGCAATTGTTGCAGCCATAATCTGTCCTATTTGAATGATTCCTCTTCTTCCAAATCTATCTGCAGCCACACCAGCAAATAAGGGCAATAGCAGCATCGGTACAGCTTGAGCTCCATAGATTAAGCCTAAAACTGATGCTGAATCGCTTAAATCGTAAGCCAAATATCCCTGAGCAACAAAAGCCATCTGGAGTCCACTCATCATTGCTAACATACTGAACCACATGTGCCTGAATTCGCTATGCTTAAAAGACCTAAGCATACCTAAATTACTCAACTTTATGCGGCGCTTTGGGTTGTTGTTGATTTGAGAAATGATTTTGGACACCCTACTCCATCCGATTTATAGAGTGGTTGCCATTGGTTGAGACAGGTAATTTATCTAATAGATTAAAACCATATGAGTGTTTTTTTGTGTTTGGTTTCGACTTTAGAATGCATTCACTTGCCATATGCTTACTTTATGGCGAAATTATCGGTTACACAAGTGTGTCAAAGGTTAATATATATGTACGAGCAACTATCGCACTTTCTAGTTTTTGATTTTTGGAATGTGGTTTAGGGGTCCTGGCCATGAGGTACACTCATTCACCTGTAAGTAAACAGGCGAAAGGTCCTCAAGGGTGTTCGGCCAGAACCCGTTTTTGTCCGAATTATTATGCTAATTCTAATCTGATTTCGTCTATTTGATGTTACCATAAACGTATGAGTAATACGTTAGGTAAAATTTTTAGAATCACGACGTGGGGTGAGTCTCACGGAGAAGGTATTGGGGTTGTAATTGATGGATGTCCTGCCGGAATACCTTTATCTATTTCAGATATACAAACTGAATTGGATAGGCGTCGTCCAGGTCAAAGTCAAATAACAACACAAAGACGCGAGGCAGATAAACCATTAATTTTATCTGGTGTTTTTAATGAGGTCACTTTAGGTACGCCAATAATGATAATGGTAAAAAACCAGGATGCTCGTGGTAAAGATTACCAAGAAACAGAGCAGACCTTTAGGCCTTCACACGCAGATTACACATATGAAGCAAAATATGGGATAAGGGATTGGAAAGGTGGTGGACGCGCAAGCGCGAGAGAAACTGTGGGCAGGGTAGCAGCAGGGGCGATAGCGCAGAAAATTCTATCGACTCGCAATATAGAAATTGTGGGATATGTAAAGAAAGTTTGGAATATAGTTGCGGATGTTGATCCTGGTCATGTTACCAGGGAGGATGTTGAGATAAATGAGGTGAGGTGTCCAGACACAGCTATAGCAAAAACAATGATTGAAAGGATTAAGAAGGCACGCAAGGAAGGAGATTCATTGGGAGGGGTCGTTGAACTCGTTGCTCGGGGAGTCCCGCCTGGCCTTGGTGAGCCTGTATTCGATAAATTAGATGCAATGTTGGCAAGTGCTTTATTATCTTTGCCTGCTTGCAAGGGCTTTGAGATAGGATCTGGCTTCGCGGGTACATCCATGACAGGCTCTGAACATAATGATGCTTTTTATAATGACGGTGGCAGAATTAGAACGCGCACGAATCACTCTGGAGGAGTTCAGGGTGGAATATCCAATGGTGAAAACATCGTGTTACGAGCGGCTTTCAAGCCCACTGCTACTATTGCAAAAGAACAGAGTACCGTAAATAAATTGGGTAAAGAGACTACTATCAAAGGTAGAGGTCGTCATGATCCGTGCGTTCTGCCGAGAGCAGTGCCAATGGTAGAATCAATGGTCGCTTTGATCCTCTGTGATCTTTTACTAAGACAATCGGTTAATCCGACTCCGTAATTCTATATAGCTCTATCAACTCTATCTAAAGGTCAAGTCACAGCTGAGGATCCACCATCAATATTTATTGCTGTGCCGGTAATATAAGAAGCTCTGTCTGAAGCTAAAAACACTATTAAGTCCGCGACTTCCTCTGCCTCACCAAATCTGCCTATAGGTACGTTGCTGCCATTTTTAGCGTACCATTCATCCAAAGTGTTATGCTTTTTATTTTCAGATAACCAAGTGCGTTCATGCTGAGCACTTTTAATTAAACCGACACAAATCGTATTAATTAAAATACCGTCTTTGGCATAATCAAGTGACATCTCTTTGGTTAATGCTATTCCGGCTGCACGTGAAACTGAAGTAGGGACAGAAGCTGGGCCGGGGGCTTTACCCCCAGGAGTCGTTATATTGATTATCCGTCCCCAACTTTGCGCTTTCATATACGGCGCAACTAATCTGGAAAATCTAATTGCTCCCATTAACTTTAAATCCAGGTCTTCCCGCCATAAATCATCTGTGATCTCCTGAAAGTGCCCGGCAGATGATCTTCCTGCATTATTAACCAGGATGTCTACGTATCCAAATAATCTTATAGCTTCCGACACGGCGTTTTCGATGTCTTCAAGTTTTGTGACATCGCAGGTTATTGGTAAGACTTTTGATGTCTTACCGTTAGAAATTTGTTCTGCGGTATTGTGCAAATGATCAGTTCGCCGTGCACAAATTATCACATTTGCTCCAGCACCAGCCAATCTGTCTGCTGCGGCCCTACCTATCCCGTCGCTTCCTCCGGTCACCAGCGCGTTTTTCCCATTGAGATCTAAGTTCAAGTCGCTCTTCCTCCCATGCTGATTCATTAATTGATATACTTTCTGTTTCAGTTTCGTTTTCAATTCGTTCTGCCCGATAACTTTGATCCAAAAGGTCGGTAACATACTTCACTTGCACTGGCATATTCGTTTTTTGAGCACCCTGATTCATCTGCATCCAACATCCGGGATTTCCAGTTGTAACGATTTGTGCGCCTGTTTCTTCTACAGTTTTCATTTTGTCGTCCATCAAATTCAAAGACATTTGATGTTGAGTGATTACATAGGTACCACCAGCGCCGCAGCACCGGTCAGAATTTCTCATTTCAATTAAATTCAAGCCAGGTATGAGCTTTAAAAGTCCCCTTGGTTGACTTCTAATTTTCTGGGTATGCGCTAAATGGCAGGGGTCTTGGTAAGTTACGCTTGACTCTAATCGACCTTTTGGCGGGTCGATCGGAAGTTCATACAAGAATTCATTTATATCCTTAACCTTAGATTCCAACTGCTTTGCTTTATCAATATATACTTCATCGTCTTTTAGTAATTCCCCATATTCTTTCATTCGTGTGCTACATCCTGCAGAAGAGGAAAGTACTGCATCAATGTCTTTTGACAGAAAGGCATCAATATTTCTTCTCGCCATATCCCTGGCTTTCACTAAGTCACCAACATGACTATGAATCGCGCCGCAGCAACCTTGTTCTTTCGGAACTATAACTTTAACTCCATTTCTAGTAAGAACTCGTATCGCTGATCTCATTTCTGGCCCGTTAATTAAGGGCATTATGCAACCTGATAGTAGTCCGACAGTTTTTTTAGGCTCACCAAAAGGATGATAGGTTTGTCCATCTGCCGAGAAAAACTTATCGGATATTCTAGGCATGGAATCGTGTAAACTTCCAAGGTTGCCCGGTATAAGGTGTAATACCTTTAAAACTGATACCAGTTTATGCATACCGGTTTTTTGATATATTCTCATTGTTCCAACTAACCCTGAAAGTATTATTTGGTCGGCAAGAATTCTGCGCAGTAATAGCCAATTAACCCCCTTGGTCAGAATAGATGTTTTTCGCGATTTACTTACCTGTGACATCGTTTTTTCAATTAAGTTGCCATATGGCACACCTGAAGGACAGACGTCCTCGCAGGCTCTACACTGTATGCACATATCCCAGTGATCAATGACATCATTGTTCATTGTAAGCCTGCCTTCTATTACTCCTTTCATCAGGGCTATCCGACCTCGTGGAGATTCGGTTTCTAGACCCGTTTGAACGTATGTAGGGCAAGCCTGCAGGCAGAACCCGCAATGTACGCACTTGTATAGGTCTTCTTCTAATGGTGGATTTGAGAAAGGAAACCCTTTTAAAATGCCGTCAACCTTAACTTTGTTTTTTGAGTTGGTATTTATGTCATTCATGATATGCGCTTTAGAATAATCGTCCGGGGTTTAGAATGTTTAATGGATCATAATTTGATTTAAGACTTTTAAATGTTTTCTCGTTTTGTTCAAATCCATCCCAAACACCGAAATCTTCTTTAATAAATTTGGGACCTTGTTCAACAACGGCAGTGCCTCTACGTTGCCTAACTAATCTTCTCACATCAGAAACGATCTCCCCGAATTTCTTTTGATCAGCATTCTTACTCACATCATATACGTGAAACAGTATGGTTCCATGTCCAATATTAGTGGACAATCCTGGCATCAGACCTTTGGTTATCGTAGTGCTCTCCAAAGACCCAAGGATGTCTCCAACAGTATTTGGAGGCAAGGATATCCTCATAGACAAATAAGGTTTCGTATCTGAGTTCCATCCAAAGTCAGAAATTTTTTGCCAAACATCTTCTTGTTCCTGCTCTCTAATTTGACTGACAGTTTTAGGATTATGTTGTTTTAACAATGAATCGACCTCATCTATGCAGCGTTTTAAGCTGAGGTTTTTGCCAAATAAACGTACTGCAATTAGATGTCCTGGTTTAATTGATTTAATATTTAAATGGTGTAAAGCACCTGGATTTATATAAGATAAGCACAGTTTGTTAATCTTCGATCGAAAAATCGACATTGATGCATTATATGCATCTGCCTGACTAGCAAAGGTCGTTATTACACTGACTTCATTCTCAGGCTTTGGAAGCACTTTGAAAGACACTTCTGATATTACTGCTAACGTGCCTAAGCCTCCGATATGCAACCTGGACATTTCGTAACCACTGACATTTTTCATAACTTGTCCGCCGCTTTTACTGATTACTCCGTCTGGATGAACTGTTTTCATACCGGTTACCAGATCTCGTAGGGTTCCATTTAACCATGTCAGTGATCCCGATGTGCCAATTGCCAGAATCCCTCCTATAGTGGATCTTTGAGTTAATGGGGCTGATATAGGTAGAAACTGATTATTTTTCTGTAATTGTTTTTGTAGTTTTTCTAAAGTTATTCCAGCTTGAACTGTGATGCTAAGATCGGATGGTTTATAGTCAATGACTTTGTCTAACTTATTTAAAGTGAGTCCTAAATCATACTGTGTTGGCTTATTACCAATAGCAAGGCGTGTAGCCCCACCGATGGGGCATACAGTTAAGTCATATTCTGATGCTTTTCTTAAAGATTCAGATATGTGTTCATTTGATATAGGGCTTAATACGATAGTCGGACTGACATTATCAATTGAATGATAATCTGAAGGCGATGTTAGTTCATCTTTAAGAGATTGACTTAAAGATTTAACAAAATCAGCTGTATTTTTTTGTTTAATTGTTTGATTCAACTTTAGTTAAATGTATGCACCTTTGCCGGTATTGGATACGGAAGAAGACTGAGAAAAAGTGGTGGTGGCAGACTCAGCTTTATCGGGAAATATTTTACCTGGGTTGAGCAGTGATTTTTTATCGAATACAGTTTTTAATTTAGACATTGAGTCTAAGTCATCATTATTAAACATATACGGCATCAATTCACGTTTTTCTATACCAATGCCATGTTCGCCTGACAGTGCTCCGCCTGCATCTACACACAGTTTAAGAATTATGCCACCAATTTCGAATGCAATTTTAGTCTCTTTATCATTTCTTTCGTCAAACAATATTGCTGGATGCAAATTACCATCGCCAGCATGTAAGACATTTGCTATAGGTACGTTATATTCAGCTGAAATCTCTTTGATTTTACTCATTACTTCAACAAGTTTGCTTGGTGGAATAGTACCGTCTATTAAGTAATAGTTCGGTGCCAGTCTCCCTAGCGCGCTTAATGCGCCTTTACGCCCAGCCCAAAGCTTAGTTCTATCCAGTTCAGTTTTAGCAGTTCTTATTTCAAGAGGATTGTATTTACTCATTACTTTTTCGATATCAGCAACATCTTCTTCTACTAATTCGGCTAGGCCTTCAACTTCCACGAGAAGCACTGCTCCTGCGTTCTCCGGATACCCAGCATTTACAGCAGGTTCGGCCGCTTTTATAGCTAAATCATCCATCATTTCCATTGCAGCTGGAACGATTCCAGAACTTATAACTGCAGATACCGCGGCGCTTGCTTGGTCTAAATCTTGGTATATTGCTAACAATGTTTTTACTGATTCGGGCTTTCTGCTTAGTCTTAATATAGCTTTAGTTACTATCGATAACGTCCCTTCCGAGCCAATCATTATGCCTCTAAGGTCATATCCTGGATGTTCTCGTGTTCTACCTCCATACCAAGATATCTCTCCGTCAGCGTCCACTACCTCTATTCCGAGTACATGGTTCGTAGTAACGCCGTACGCTAGGCAGTGGGGACCACCTGAATTTTCTGCAATATTGCCTCCAATTGTGCAGGCCTGTTGACTCGATGGGTCTGGAGCATAGTACAAATCAAACTTTGATACAGCTTGAGTTAGTTCAAGGTTTACAACACCTGGCTCAACAACGGCGATTTGGTTTTCGGGATCGATTTCTAAAATTTGATTCATACGTGTAAGTGATAGAAGTATTCCACCTTGTTCCGCGATTGCTCCTCCGCTCAGGCCTGTGCCAGCACCACGAGCCACGATGGCTATTTCTGCCGTTGATGCAATTTTCATCAACTCAGAAATTTCGTTTGTGGATTTGGGTAATACCACGACTGTAGGTTGAGACCTATCAACAGATCCATCATATTCGAAAGTTATTAGGTCAGAGTCTTTATTAAGAACGTATTGCTTACCAACTACTGCCTGTAAACGTTTTATTAATTTAGCGTCGATCATTTTGTTATGTTATTTGAATTAATCCTTGATGATCAATGGTGTGTCTGAAATTTATTAGTCTAAATACTAGTTTAGTAGGAATTTAATTATCGTATAATCCGCCTATGGATAAAATGTCCTCATATTTAAATAGATCTAGCGCAGAAAAGCCTCTTCTGTTTCTTATCAGAGCAAGTATCTTATTAGTGCTTTTAATACCTCTGATTGTTACTTCGGATCCGCTTCCTCAAAACATGCAGACTTTTTACCCATATATCGTAGGTAAAGCTCTGTTTGCTCGATTAATGATAATCATTTCACTATCATTATGGCTCATATTGATCATTAATCGTACAGAATATAGGCCTAAGAAATCCTGGATTTTATCTGCCTTCACTATTTTTCTGTTTGGCAGCCTTATCGCTTCGCTCTTTGGTGTAGGTCCTACAAGAAGCTTTTGGTCAAATTACGAACGTATGCAGGGAATAGTAGATTTAATTCATTGGTTCGCATTTGTAGTTGTAGCAGTTTCAGTATTTAGAGACATAAAGTCGATTAGAACTCTTTTGAAATTCAACGTTGGGGTAAGTGTGATAGTGGCTTTATTGGGAATAGCTCAAAAATATGGAATAGGCATACCAGGATTTCCATATTTAGGAATGGATGGTTTGCTTCGAGTTGATTCGACATTAGGCAACCCAACATTTATGGGCGCTTACATGATGACATCAATTTTGATAGCAGCAGGTCTTTTAGCAAACTCATTGCGTAATTTAACTTTGATATCTGACTGGACTAAACAGCATTTAGCAAATGCTAAAACTAGAAACATTATACTCGCGCCGATACCTTGGGTATTTGCCATCGGAATAAACTTTTGGGTCATGATGATGACTGGAGCTAGAGGCGCATTGTTTGGATTAGCTGCTGGATTAATTTTATGCCTATTAATATATCTTTTTAAAGATAAAAATCGACATATACGCCTATTGGCAGCCGTAAGTTTAGCGTGTATTTTAGCTATCTCTTTAATGTTTGTGTTCGCAAAAAGCTCATCTTTGGTTGAGAGAATGTCTCAGTCAAACAGAATGGTAGCTATGTTATCAATTCTTGGGTCAGACGAAGACAGTTATTCAATACGGCGTGAATTAATTGATATAGGTTTTCAATCTTTTACTCAACGCCCCTTAACAGGTTGGGGCCCCGACAATTTCTATGTGGCTTATGATGCAAATGTTACGGCGGAGGCTTTCTCTAATATGGCCGCAACAGTAGATCAACCCCATAACAAAGTTGTTGAAGAGTTAGCTACCAAGGGGGTTATCGGTTTTATACCTTATTTCACTATATGGATTTTAATTGGCGTTGTTTTCATTAGATATTTATGGAACAGGTCAAACATTCATTGGGATTTAGTATTATTTTTAGCTGCAGCTTCAGTTGGGTATTTTGTACAAAATCTGTTCTTATTTGACACAGCATCCACTTCTTTACAGTTTTATCTATTGTTGAGCGTAGCGGTTTTGTTAGACCAGTCATCTCGGCAACAAGAAATTTCTCCAGTAAACGTAAACAAAAGACATCAGCAACATCAAGTAGGCGTGTTGGGTTTTGATCGAATCAAAAGTATACAGCCGATGGTACTTGGTTTAAAGGGAATATGGAAAATGCCAGAGTTACATGTTCCTGTAGTTATCGCTCTTTTTGTTCTGGCATACATTTTTATTATCCATTTCCCTTTTTCTGGTAGCCACCACACAAAGGTGGCTCTTGAACAACCTTTATCTGCAATAGAAAGGATGTATCAGTACGATCTTGCGATTAGCAAATCACCTGTAATGTCGGGTTACCCAAGGATATTTTTGTTCATGTACCTCTCTGACGGCTGGAATATATTTACTGAAGATGAGCGTACAGCAGCAATTTATCTTGGTAAGAAACACTTTGCTGATGGAATTAAGTTAGAACCACGTAATTGGCGGATATATCTAGGCGCATGCCGACTATATCAGTCAGCTTCTTTTGAACATCCGGATCTATTAGATCGATGCAATCAGTATTTAGATGAGGTAGATAAAATTGCTCCCGAGCGAATTGAAACTTATGAAGCTCGAGCCAGGCAGTACTTGATCCAGGGGGACATTGCTGCAGCGCAATCGACCTTAAATGAATATTTGGAAATGAACCCTCGTTCAAGGCATCTATTAGAACCACTGTTAGACATCGCATTTCAGGAAGCAGAGAAATAACAAATTGAAAAATGATCTGCGTAAATATAATTCTCATGTCCCCGGATTATCAATATTATTGGTTTAGAAACTACATGCACAAGGAATCCTAATTTTGAAAAATAAATTGATCAAGCTTATTCAGTCACGTGAAGTGCAGGTTGCCGTGATCGGCCTAGGATATGTTGGATTGCCTTTAGCAGTGGGTTTTGCTGAAAAAGGCATTAGGGTTATTGGACTGGATACCGATTCTAATAAAATAGCTTCTATAGCTACTGCTAAAGAAACTATTGTTGGAATTCAACCTGAGCGCATTGTCAATGTCAGCTCTGGTACCGCTCCGAGCTTAACATTTACTACAGATTACGATGCTTTAACAAAAGTCGATGTTGCAATCATATGCGTACCGACACCTTTAAAAGATGAGATTGAGCCTGATTTATCTTTTGTTGAGTTGGCCGCAAAGGAAATCTCAAAACGTTTACACGACGGAATGTTAATTGTTTTAGAAAGCACAACTTATCCGGGCACAACTGAAGAGTTGCTATTAGATTTATTCGAATCAAGTGAATCATCAAACGATTCTCTAAAGCTTGGCAGGAATTATTTCCTATCATTCTCTCCCGAGAGAATCGATCCTGGCAGAACCGACTATACGATCAAGAATACTCCTAAAATAGTGGGAGGAGTAACGACGGACTGTACTGAAGTCAGTACTGAACTTTATGAAGTTTTGGTTGATTCGGTAGTTCAAGTTTCATCTCCAAAAGCGGCGGAGATGGTTAAATTATTAGAAAACACATACAGATCAGTCAACATTGGTCTTGCTAACGAGTTTGCTTTGATTTGCGATGCTTTAGAGATTGACGTATGGGAGGTTATTGAAGCGGCTTCAAGCAAACCTTTTGGATATACTCCTTTTTATCCAGGTCCTGGTCTTGGAGGCCACTGCATTCCGGTAGACCCACAATATCTTGCATGGAAGATGAAACAACTTGAACTTGACACAAAATTTATCAATCTTGCCACAGAAATTAACCAAAGTATGTGTGAACACGTTATAAGTAAGGTAGTTGAAGCTTTAAACCGTAAAGGTAAGAACTTAACAGGAGCTAAAATCTTGGTATTGGGAGTAGCCTACAAAAACGATGTTGCTGATATTAGAGAATCACCTGGGATACGATTGATTGATCATTTAATGAAATCCCGTGCATTAGTTAGCTATCATGACACATTTGTACCGCAAATAAAGGTGGATGAGAGATCTCTGGATAGTCTTGAACTGACAGGGCAATTATTGTCTTCTGTAGACTGTGTGGTTATTACCACCGCTCACTCATACTACCCAATAGATTTGATCGTTGACGAAAGTTCGATAATAGTAGACACAAGGAACGCAACATCAAAATATTCGGGTAGCCCTGGCAATGTGATTAAGTTATGAGCTGTGGCAACGTGGCAAACCAATGAGAGCGTTAATAACCGGTGGAGCTGGTTTTATAGGTTCACATTTATCAGAAGGATTATTGAACCGTGATTACCAAGTATCAGTAATCGATAATATGTCTACTGGTAATTTAGATAACGTTAAAAGTTTAATCCCAAATCCCAGATTCGAATTAATTAACGCTTCAATACATGACGAATCAGTGTTGAATAAAGCAGTTCGAGATGCGGATGTAATTTTTCATTTAGCAGCGGCGGTGGGGGTTAATCTTATTGTTGATGATCCAGTTAAAGTTATAGAAACGAATATTCTTGGCACACATTCAATTCTTAAAGCTGCGAATTTGTACCGCAAAAAGATTTTGATCGCTTCTACATCGGAGATATATGGGAAGGGGGTTAAATCCCCATTTTCAGAGTATGATGACAGGCTGTTAGGTCCTACCACTACTTCTCGCTGGAGTTATGCAGCCTCTAAAGCAGTGGACGAATTTCTAGCTTTTGCTTATAACAGACAGCTGGACTTACCAGTGATAATATTTCGACTTTTCAATACGGTAGGTCCTAGGCAAATAGGTAAATACGGAATGGTTTTGCCAAGGTTCGTCGAGAGCATAATTGCTGGAACACCTCCACAAGTTTATGGAGATGGCAAACAAACTCGATGTTTTTGTGATGTAAGAGATGCTGTGAACGCAATCATCTTGTTGTCCCACACTGAATCTGCAATTGGTGATGTATATAACATTGGATCTGAAACAGAAATATCTATTCATGAACTCGCTAAATTAGTTAACAAAGTACTCGGTGGGCCAATATATGAGCCAGAATTAATACCGTATGAACAGGCTTACAATCCGGGGTTTGAGGATATGCTTAAACGGCAACCAGACACGTCCAAAATTAGAAATCTTACCGGGTGGGAACCTGAAATAGCCCTTAAGGATACTATCTATGATATTGCAAGTCACCTTGGGCATAATTTCGAAAAGGACTGAATTTTGAAGGTTATACATGTTGTAGGTGCGAGACCAAATTTTGTCAAAATAGCACCAGTAATTACTGCATTAAACAAATTTAAAAATGACCTGAATCAGATATTGGTTCATACCGGACAGCATTATGATCAAAATATGTCCGGAATATTTTTTAAAGATCTAAGTATTAATCAGGCAAACGACTATTTGGGTATCGGCGCTGGAACCCATGCTGAACAAACGAGTGCAGTAATGGTAGGTTGTGAGCAGATGTTTAAAAAGTATAATCCGGATTTGGTTGTGGTTGTCGGTGATGTAAATTCAACTTTAGCTGCTGCTGTAACCGCTGCGAAGATGGGAATTAAATTAGCTCATGTTGAGTCTGGGCTGCGATCATATGATAGATCTATGCCTGAGGAGCATAATCGTGTTGTAACAGATCACCTTTCAGATATTCTCTTTACTCCATCCGAAGATGCTTCTATTAACTTGGATCGGGAAGGGATTGCAAAACACAGGGTGCATTTTGTTGGGAACGTAATGATAGATTCGTTAATGAATGAGTTGCCTAACAGGCCTGAACTGAATGAGATAGAAATACCCGGCTTAAAAAGTTTGAAAAACGAAAGTTATGCTTTGTTAACCCTTCATCGACCATCAAATGTAGATAATCCTGGTGTGATATACGAAATACTTAGAGCCTTAAAGCCTCTATCTGATGAAATGCCTGTAATTTTCCCAATTCACCCCAGGACAAGGAACCGATTAGGGAATATAGATACCAAATACCTGACAATATGTGAGCCATTAGGATACCGAGAATTTCTAAGCTTAGAATCGCAAGCCAGACTAGTTCTTACTGACTCCGGTGGTATACAAGAAGAGACAACCTTTCTAGGAGTACCTTGTATTACTATCAGAGAAAATACTGAACGTCCAATTACGCTAACTCATGGAACAAATATCTTAGCTAATCCCAAAAACTTACCCGGTATTATTCGAGACATACTTTCTAATAGTCATTATGACAAACCTACCAAAATAAAATATTGGGACGGTAAAGCGGCTAAACGCATAGCGGATATTATCGTCTCTAGAGAATGGATGAACTAGAGTTTAACTATGTGCGGCATAATTGGAGTATTTAACAATAAGTTACAAAAAGTAGTTTCCAATGCAGAAATTTTAAACGCTGCAGACACGATGACTCATAGAGGGCCTGATGATCGAACATCATATATTAGCAATGATAAGAGATTTGGAGTTGGATATCGTAGGCTCAGTATTGTCGATGTCAATGGTGGTAGACAGCCTTTATTTTCGAGTGATGGTTCCGTGTGTGTAAATGTTAACGGTGAAATTTACAATCATTTAGAGCTTAGAAAAGAATTAGAGAAACGTGGCCACGTTTATCAAACAAATTCGGACTCTGAAGCTGTTTTGCATGGGTATGAAGAATGGGGTGTGGATGTGGTGAGCAAGTTAAAAGGGATGTATTCCTTTTCTGTGTACGACAGCAATGGAGGTGTTGATGGGCATGGTGGGTTGCTCTTAGCTAGAGATAAAATTGGCATAAAGCCACTTTACTACTCGATTACACCTAATGGAGTTACTTACGCTTCTGAGATTAAGGCTATTCTTAAATTTTCTGACATTTCAAGAGAGCCTGACATGATTGCTGTGAGTCAATATCTAACAATGTCAGCAACACCTGCCCCACGGACTATGTTTGCTGGGATACAGAAGTTACCTCCTGGGCATTTATTGATAGCAGATTTAAATGGAGCCGTTGAAATACGAGAATATTGGAGTACTCTGGATAATCGCGTTGACCTGACAGATGCTAGTGAAGGGGAGATCATTGAACAAATTTCTGAAAGTTTAACTACATCCATTCGACGTCGTTTAATGACCGACGTGCCATTCGGTGTGTTTTTGAGTGGAGGAGTTGATTCAAGCCTAAATTTGGCATTAATGAGTCAAATGGTTGATAGGCCAATTGATACTTTTTCAGTAGCTATAAAAAATGATGATGCTTCTAATGAAAATGAACATGCAAGATATGTTGCAAACCAATTCGGAGCGAATCATAATCAGGTTTTAATAACAGATGAGCAGTTTACTGGCTTTTTGACGGATATGGCTTACTATCAAGACGAACCTCTAGCTGATCCTGTATGTGTGCCGCTCTACTATTTGAGTTGTTTGGCAAAGTCAAATGGTTCTACGGTTGTACACGTTGGTGAAGGAGCAGATGAGCTTTTTGCCGGATACGGCAATTATGCTTTAATGAATGATTTTCACAAATCTATTTATGCACCATTTCGAGGTTTACCATATTCAGTTAAGAATTTAGTTTTACGATTAGCAGGGCAAGTTGTATCTTCAAGCAAATTTGAATATATCAATAGAGCCACTTTAAATCAGGAATTATTTTGGGGCGGGGCTGTAGTGTTCTCTGAAAACTCAAAACGGAGTTTGATGAATGAATATATTGATCAGCAGGTTTACTCTAATGTTATAGAGGGCTTTTACAAAGAATTCGATTCAAAGTTTTCCAACAGTTCTTTCCTTGATCGTGCCATAAATGTTGATTTGAAACATCGGTTACCTGAATTATTACTTATGCGTGTAGATAAGATGACGATGGCTGCTTCCATAGAGGCTAGGGTTCCATTTTTGGATGAAGGAGTGGTTGAGTTGGCGAACTCAATACCTTCATCGCTAAAGTATAAAAATGGAATCACTAAATACATATTGAGGAAAATGGCAACGAAATATCTTCCAGAATCGGTGGTGTACAGAACGAAAAATGGTTTTTGCGGAGGCACCACAAATTTGATCGGAAATTCTTTAACACGTTATGCTGAAAAAACGTTAAAAGAATCCAGATGGCTTGTAGAGATTATGGATCAGAATGAAATACAAAGGATTTTTGAAACGCATAAAAAGGGCAAAATATCTAAAGGATCCGAAATTTGGGCTCTTTTAAATTTGGCTTTATGGCATAAGGTCTGGGTTGAAGGGGAATCCGTTTGAAATTACTTGATTGGATGAAACTCGCACAAATTTATCTGGTAGTTTTTGGCCTGCAAGGCTTATTACTATTGATAGACAGAGCCGTGAGACGAATATTGGCCCCCCAATATTATAGGCATACTTGGCCGGCCACAATTAAAACAGTGTCTGAAGGTCTAAATATTCAGTCATATATTAATTCTGACTCGTCTGATTATGAAAAGTTATTTACTACCGAAAAGCAAAAGATTGTTAATGCTGCTGACAGGATAATGAAAAGAGAATTTCAGATTGCCAGCCTAGGATGGTTGGATTTCGGCAGCAAGGTAAATTGGCATAGAGACCCAACCACAAGACACCAATGGAGCACACAATTTTATTCGGAAATAGACATTGTGTCTTCATTCAATTCAGGAACTGATATAAAAATGACATGGGAATTAAGTAGATTCCATCAAGCCGTGATACTTGCTAGGGCCTACTGGCTAACAGGTGACACGGTTTATCGCAAAGATTTAATAGATCATTGGTCCGACTGGACAGATAATAATCCATGTCCATACGGCATTAATTGGACATCATCTATGGAGGTGTCAATTAGAGTAGTAAATCTGATTTTAGCCTTATGGATCGTTGCGGATAAAGACAATAACATAAATTCAATTCCCAGTGCCGTTTTTAACAACATACTTGAACATGGAAAATACATAATTAGGAATTTAGAAATAAGTTCTAAAAACGGAAAAATAGTAGCAGGCAATCATCTAATATCAAATTATTCAGCATTGACTTGTATCGGTCTGTTTTTATCTGATGTTCCATTAGCTCGGGATTGGATTACCATTGGTATGAGGGGTTTGAATTTAGAAATTAAGAGACAAGTATTGCCGGATGGATTACATTATGAAAGCTCTCTTCATTATCATAAATTTGTTTTAGAAACTCTTTTAATAACTGGCATATTAGCTAAAAACTCTGGTCTTACTCTGTCATCAGATTACAAGGAATCAGTATCAAAAATGTGTGACGCAGTAGTTTTGCTTACTCGCCCAGATGGACAGCTGCCAACGATTGGAGATTCTGATGGTGGAAGACTGGCGGTACTTTCTGGCTATTACTTAAATAGGTCAGATAATATTCATGACATTTTGGCTTTAGGTGCTGTTCTTCTTGAAAGAGAAGACATAAGATGCCTGTCAAAGAATAATCTTGGAGAGCTGTTTTGGTTAATAGGACCTGCAAATTTCTCAAAGTTTGTTCAAGCATCTGAAACATTTTCTGTTCCTGTATACCATCAGTATAAAAGCGGCGGACTATGTGTTTTACAAAATAGAGAACATAAAGACTTTATTTTGTTTCGGACTGACTGGCCTGAAGGTGAATGTCCAACGGGACACCGACATAATGACTTACTTTCAATTGAAATTTGGTTGAATGGGGATCCAATAACAGTTGATCCAGGAACACAGACATACACCGCTGATTTTAATGTTCGAAATGAATTGCGTTCGACCAAATCTCACGCCACTGTATCACTAAATAATGATGAACAGAACCTCATCCCATTTAACAGCCCATTTGAACTGATTTCTAAGACTAATTCCGGTAAAGTAAGATCGAACTTTACAGAAGAACTTATTACAGTTGCATCTACGGCATTTTGGAATGCCATAATGTCTCATGATAGGTCGGTATCGTATTCTCCTAATTCTGGAGAATTAGTAATAGAAGACACAATAGTTGAAGCTGATACTGCTTGTTGGAACTGGCCTTTGTTTCCAGGCTCATACGAGTTAGAAGCGACATTTACTACTGACTTAGAACTTTCTACAAAACGTGAAAACTTAAAATTTGCTAATGTATATGGCTCGCCTAGCACATCTAGAGTAATTCGGCTTTCAAGCGATACTAAAAAACGAGCGTCGGTTAAATTTGTATTTAACCGGCGAAAAGGTAATGCTAAAGCCTTAAATAAAGACTCGACGATGGTGTCTTAATGGTATTAAAAGTCTTGTTTATACATTCTGGTGCTGGCATTGGCGGAGCTCCGATAAGTATGGTTACTTTAGCAGCCAGCCTTGACCCTAATTTATATGATCCACATGTGGTCTTTACTGATAATGGACCGATGATCGATATCTCCAGAAAGATGGGACTCAGATCTTCAGTAACGAAAATGAGAGCTGTTTTGGCATATGGAGCTCATGTGCCTTTATCTATAAGACCTATAATTAATTTTTGTATTCAGTTTATACCTACCATTATTAAGGCAAGACAATTAATTAAAGCTGAGCAGCCTGACTTTATTCATTTGAACACGAGCGCGCTGATTTCAATAGGAATTATAGCCCGACTCCATAATGTGCCTATTATTTGGCATGTTAGAGAGGTAGTGAACCCAGGTACTTTGTTTGGACGTCTGCTTTCCGGGTTGATTTGTTTTCTTGCTCATAGGGTGATAGCTGTTTCAGAATATGTTGCACAATGTTTGCCTGATGCAGAAAAAATAAGCGTAATTCATAACCCAGTAAACACATCAATTTTTGACCCTGGATATAAAAAACAACATAGGGAAAAAGTAACCTCATTAATTGGATTGCATAAACCCAGTTTAATCATTGGCATATTAGGCTCTGTTCAGAAAGAGAAGGGACACTTCGTGCTTGCTGAAGCTGCTAGATTGATAAATAAAAAGTTTCCGGAAGTAATATTTCTGATAGTAGGAGGAGGAGCTCCAGAAGGTTACCGTGACACATTGAGAGGCAGATTAAAAACTTTTTTACATATACCGTTAGACAATCAAGCAAAACTCAACAGTTTTCTGTCTGAAATGAATTTAACAGAAATATTCAAAAATGTTGGATATCAGGCAGATGTAGCTCCTTATGTGGGCTCTATGGATATACTGGTGGCGCCTAACACAAAACCCGAAGGTTGCCCTAGGTCTTTGCTGGAGGCAATGTCCATGTCTGTTCCAGTTGTCGTCTCTGACATTGGACCTAGTAGAGAAATAATGGGGGATAAATGTGCTTATTTTTGCGAGCCGGGTGACGTACTATCTCTTTCAAGCCAATTAATTGACTTGATTGAATCCAAAGTTTTACGAGAGCAATTAGGTGATGCCGGAAGATCTAGGGTATTAAGTAAATATCGAGTCGAAAATCACATAGAAAAAATCCAAAATCTATATGAATTAGTTAGCGATGAATTAAATAGAAAAAGTGTTATGGGCCAATGAGAAATAAGAAAAAAATTAACCCAATTGCAGAAATATCGGTAATAATCCCTTGTTTCAATGAGCAGGGAGGAATTCTTTCAGTAATTGAAGACCTTCAGTCAAATTTAAAGGCTTCAGGTTTAAAACATGAAATAATTGTGGTAGATGATGCTTCTACTGATTCAACTGGTGATATTGCAGTCAAAGCAGGAGCCGTAGTAGTTGAGCATAGTGTTAATCGCGGTTATGGAGCAGCAATTAAATCAGGTGTTAGGGTGGCACAATATGATCATATATGTATTACCGATGGAGATGGAACATATCCTTCTAAGGTGATACCGGATCTTGTTTCTGCGGTTTCAGATGGAGCCGATATGGCCGTAGGATCTAGAACAGGAGCTATAGTTAAAATACCTTTAATTCGGCGCCCTGCCAAGTTTGTTATAACTAAAATCGCAGAATCGATTGCTGGTATTTCTATACCTGATTTAAATTCAGGACTTCGAGTGTTTAAAAAGTCTCATGTGAAGAGATATTCAGGCATATTGCCAAATGGTTTTTCGTTTACCACCACAATAACTCTTGCTTTGTTAACTAATGGGTTTCGGGTGGATTACATGGCAATAGACTATGAGTCGAGAATAGGGGATTCTAAGATTAGGCCGATTAGCGATACTATAAATTTTGTGACTCTGATTTTACGGATGGCTTTGTATTTTGCACCCTTGAAATTTTTCATGCCAGCGAGCTTCATTTGTATTTTGGTTGCAATAGCGTGGGCTTTAGTCAGCAGGTTTGCTTTAGGCCAATTAGCTGATGTTACAAGTACAATCTTGGTTGTCCTAGGAATACAAATTGCAGTAGTAGGTCTATTGGCAGAGATGATTAATAAGCGATTACCTGCGGGTAGGCAAGATTAATTATTAACAATGAATAAGAATATGATTTCTTCTGAAATATATGCTAATGCCGCACTCGATCAGATACCACGTTTACTGGGTAGCTTGGACCGGAACAGGTTTTCTTCGACCTATGGCTGTTTTCATAGAGACTATTGGCTAGAAAAAACATCTGATTTTCCGGACGCTGTCCGCCAATTTGCTGTGCATGCTTTAGCTTTGGTGTACAAATATGATTTTCCAAATAGTAAGTACCAGGGTAATACTAATTTACTTAACTGGACGATAGCAGCATTAGATTATTGGGCTGGAATTCAACATAAAGATGGAAGTTTCGATGAGTTTTATCCGTATGAACGTGGCTGGGTTGGGCCGACAGGTTTCACTACTTATGCCTGCGCAGAAGCTTTCAATTTAATTAGAGAAGAAATGCCTTCCGATGTTGAGAAACGGGTAAGGAGAGCCCTTATAAAGGCAGCATTTTTTATTGGTAAAGGGGAATCAGAAGAAGATCATTTAGGTAATCATCATGCAATGGCGTGTTTGGCGGTTCATACCGTTATGAGAGTTTTGGGTCGGGACGACTTAGAAGCTATATATAGCAAATTGTGGGATAAATTCTTAACTTATTACCATGCTGAAGAAGGATGGTGCAGAGAATATGATGGTCCTGATCCTGGATACCTTTCTGCAGTTGTATCCTTTCTTGCGAAAATTTATGTCCATGACCCTAGACCTGAGATTTTTGAAGTTATATCCGGAGCAGTCGAAACTTGCTCTTATTTTGTATATCCAAATGGATCCTATGGAGGCATTATAGGAAGCAGAAACACAATCCACTTGTACACTCACGGATTCGAAATCGTATCGTCTGAAATCAAACTCGCACAGTCGATAGCTGTGAAAGCTATATCCGGTATTGCTCAAGGGAACCTGGTACCGCCTTCTTCAATGTCTGACAGGTATTTGGTTTATAGAGTTCCAGAATATCTGCAGTCATATCTGGATTATAGTCCTAAATCCGGGAAGTTATTGGCATTGCCATACGAGAGAGAGCATGCCAAGTTTTTTAAGAAGGCAGGAATAGCTTCATGCAGGACCGGAGATCAATACACAATTGCCAATATGGCAAAAGGCGGTACTTTTAAAATTTTTAATGTCGCATTAAATGAATGTTTACTGAATGACTCGGGGGCAATAGGGATTTTATCTAATGGGAAGAAATTCACTACACAGTGGATAGATCAAAGCTTTAAATTGTCTGTTGACGCTAACGAATGGAGTGTAAAGGGCACAGCAAAATATCTTCCCAACCCAAAAACATTTACTCCATTTAAGGGACTAATTTTTAGGTTGATAATGGTTGCAGTTGGATGGAGTCCAATGTTGTCCCATTTTGTTAAAGGTAGGATTAGGAAGATGATTATATTAAATGAGTCTGATGTTCCTTTAAATTTCTCCAGATCAATTTTATTTGAAAAATCTCAAATAACTATTCGGGACACATTTACATTAAATCGAAAATCTATATCAGTAACCAATATAAGTTTAGGCGGTGAATATCACTTGCGCTATGTACCGCAAAGCCGATATTTTCAACCTCATGAGCTGGCCAACCATGGTATAGAACTTAGTCCAGGGGAACTGAATAAATTGAATTCGGAAAGGACAATATCAGTGGAGAGAGAAATAAAAATTTGAATGATCAATTACCTTTTGGAGTTTATGACGTTGATTACTATGAGGGTCGGTTAAAAAGCAGAGCCCTAAAGTATCGACTTAACCGTAGAACTTCTGAAGTAGCAAAAGCACTGACTAAATATTTAAACAGGACGCCTGAGAGTGTGCTGGATGTAGGCACAGCAGATGCATTAATGTTGGGCAAACTAAATCAGATTTGGCCTAAAACCCGTTTTATTGGATTAGAGATGAATAGGTCTTTATTGATGACAACGAAAATAGATGGTGTGCAAAAGATCGAAGGAGACGCACTGGCATTGCCAATTGATAGTCAATCTGTTGATGCTATTGTCGCCACAGCGGTAATAGAACATCTACCAGATCCCGCGAGATTTGTTTCTGAATGTAACCGAGTTATTAAGCGAGAGGGCATTATCGTTATCACGACACCTGACCCTAACTTAGAACACCTTGCATCTAAATTAGGACTACTAAAGGAATCGGGACATCATCATACTTTTACTCTTGATACGATTTGTCAATTGTTCGAGCAACATAAACTAGAAATTCTAGAATCTCGCAAATTTATGTTCTCTCCAATTGGATTTCCGGCAGAAATATTTATTGAAAGAATTATCAGGTATTTTGGACTAGGTATGGTTTTAGCAAATCAATTACTGGTAGCACGTAAATCTTAATGTGCGTTGAATAATGAGTAACTTGAATCAGCGGTACTTGAAGTTGTTAAAGGACAGCTGGATTTCCAGTTTTCTAATTCTGGTATGGGTAATTTTAATTTTTGCATTTTATTTCTTCTATAAATTTGAAGAAATCTGGCCAACACTCAAGGATGTTTTAGGAGGCACTTAGACTCCAGATGTTCATAATTGATCTACTAATCACTACAGTTGTAATTGTTTCTGCCTGGTCTGCAGGCCGTTTAATTACTAATGCTTTAAACATTCGCACTGAATCTCGGGTTATGGATTTGGTATTGTCATTAGGCTTGGGCGTCGGCATCTTCGTCTACTTACAAATGATTTGCGGGTTTGTAGGCTGGTTCTCTGCTTTGCAGGCATGGTTAACGTTGATCTGCATGTCTGTTTTGGGTGTTTTTGGATTTATATCGTATAAACCTATTATCAAATTTGAACGAGTTTCTAAGTTAATTCCCTCATCAAGTTTAGACCGACTGATTTTGCTTTGCATACTGGTGCTGAGCATTCTGTATCTTTTAGTCGCATTAGCTCCCACGTTGGATGGGGATTCATTAGCCGGATATCTAGTTGTTGCGCGAGATTTTGCAAAGGAAGGCAGGGTATTTTCTGCAACATATGCATATACCAATCTATTTCCTGCAAACGGACAATTAATAGCAGCTCTAGGTTTTTCATTGAAAGGCCAGATTGTAGCCCAACTACTTACAGTCTGGTTTATGGGAGTTCTGGGTGCGTTAGGATTATACTCATTAGGTACAAAGTTATTTAATTCTCGTATCTCACTGATCGGCGTTTTAGCTTGGTATTCAATGGCCTCTGTCGCAGTTCTTTCAGCTTCTGCGAAAGTGGACCTTGCTTGGGCAGCGTTTGAAATAATTTCTATTTTGGCTTTTACACAATGGTATTTTGCGGGGCGAAAACAGAGGGATTCGAGATGGCTACTTATAACAGGTCTTTTTTTGGGAGTAGCATTTGGAATTAAACATGCAACTACCTTTACAGCTATTTTATTGGCTATAGCATTAACTTATCGACTATATTCAGATAACAACATGTCATTAAAAGCATGGTCTATTAGCTTTTCATCTATCGTTTTGTTTGCATTGCCCGGATTAGTCTGGGTTATACGCTCATTAGTTATAAGTGGCTCACTAGGTTTCGCTGGCTCCGATTTGGCTGGTGAAACTGGGTTTTCGGGACTTTTTACATATCTATGGGATATGTCGATGCTTGGAAACTCAAATTCGATTGAAGGACCGAATGGTAAATCTATTGGACCTATATTTTTATCAATACTGCCGTGTGTCATTTTGTTAAAAAATGTAGATAATAAGGTGTGGCACATTAGTTTATATTCATTATCGATGTTGTTGATATCATTTTTCGTCGTGCAGCGAGCCAGGCATATACTCCCTGCTTTAGGACTAATGTCTTTGATAGCAGGATATGTCATACATAGGCTATCTGTTTCAAGTCCAAAAATAGGGTCTTTTATTATCACATTGGTATTGGCGGCTTCATTAGTTGCAACAGCCACTTGGACTTATAAGAATTTTGTATCTATAGAAACAGTTCAGCGTTCTTTAAACATTATTGACGATCGCGAATACTTTACGAGAAACCTTGAAAACTTTAATCGTTATCCTGGCTGGGAAATAATACGTGCATCAAACGATTTAATTAGCGAACAAGCAGTAATCGCATCTCCTGGAGCATCAAACGGGTTTTACTTAAATAGGCCTTTGCTAAGTTTTGCTCAGACCGAGAAAGAATATGCCGTCTCGAGTGGATTTGTTGAAATTTTGAAACAAAATGACGTGACGCACGTTTATATAAATGAGTTTGTTGTAAATGAAAGAGGGCATGAGCTAGCCTGGCTAGTTAATGAAGACTTTCAAGATCAGTATTTGCTGGAAATAATCTGCAGCCGAGGCCAATGCCTCTATGAGTTACGGTGATGTTAAGAGAATTGCTTTCGCGAAAATATACCAATATAAAGCCACTAGCTATTAGTTTGGCGGTTATTTGGTTCGCATCTATCAACGTTTACTTTTTTGTTGACCTGCTAATTAACAGGAGACAGCAAATTGCTGATTTATTCGAACGTATTTTGGGCCTTTAGATAGATGGATAATGGTTTAAATTTAATAGTTGTTATTTTCCTTCTTGTGATTGGAAGCGGGCTAGGACTGTTTGTTTTGCACTTGATAAGGTTACGAGCTTTGGACGGCTTGCAACATACATTACTCGCCACGGGGTTAGGTTTAGGCATAGTTTCATTTGTGCCATTTGGTCTTGCATGGGCCCAGCAGCTGTCCAGCTTGAACTTGATGTTAGCTGCTTCGGTGCTAGCGTTTACCGGATTAGTATCCTGGCTTTTATTGACGCCTGTCACCTTAGGAGAATTGAGGCAATTAAAATTCCGGATTTATAATCTAGGCCATTTAGATATAGTACTTATACTTTTCATACTTGTGCTAACAATTCTAAATTTATTTGCTGCTCTAGCACCAGTTACTGGAGTGGATGAATTAATTTATAGAGTGGCAGATGCTTCTACCTATCTTAAAGAACAAGGTTTTGTTTATATTCCGTCCAAATTTTCCCATCAGCAACCGCAATTGGTTATGATGCTTCAAATGTGGGGAATGTCATTGGGTACAGACTCAGCAAGTCAAGTGATTCAATGGGTGATGGGAATAATATTTATAGTAGTGGTTATTGATTTTTCTAGGCGATATATGCCTTTCACGGTAGCGCTTGCGTTAGGACTTATATTGTACTGTGCAAGCGACGTAGTAGTGTTGTCAGGAAGAGCTGTTCCTGATTTGGCTAATTCAATGTTTTTGTTTTTGAGTTTTGTGGCTTTAAAACTCTGGCTTGATACTAAAAATGATAGGTGGTTGATCTTGGTCGGAATTCTGGCAGGATTCTTTGCTGCTGGATCTCGTTTGACTGGTGCTTATGGAGCAATCGCAATTACGATTTTCATCATTTGTTACGGATTACGTAATAAACAAATTAACAACTTACAAGTTATAAGTTCAGCAATACTGGTATCCGCGATTGCTTTCCTTATGGTTTTACCTTGGCTAATCAAATCATTTACCATGACTGGAAATCCTGTATGGCCGTTTTTATTCGATATTTTTGGAGCCAAGGATTTTACTCAGAATTCTGCAGCATATTTGGCAGGCTCTGAATCTAGGCTATTAGGTGGATCAAGTACCTCTTTTCAAAGAATGATTTCATCACCTTGGGATTTAACTTTTAACCCGCACAATTTTCGTAGTGGAGTGTACGGACCTTTAATACTTGCGAGCATACCCGCTATGATTGTCACCAGATTAAATAGCCAATTAAGAAACTATGTGTTGATAGCAATAATTTCGTGTGCTATTTGGTATTTTTCTTTTCCTAGATTAAGAGCACTGATTCCAATAATTTCTTTACTTACGATTGCAGGTGGTTATGGATTGTATAAGCTGTGGATTGATATTAATTTAACTCGAACATTAGATATTACAGTTAAAACATTTATTGGTTTTCTGTTGTTAATATGGATCCTTTTCGGTATCGGAACTCATTTTCGTTTTCACTATGATGCTGTACTGGCAACAGTCGGCTTGAAAACCGAACATGAGTTTTTGACAAATCGTCTTGTACAAGATGATTTGTCTTTTTATTGGTATGAAGAGTACATTCATCTGAATAAGATCCTGCCGCCCGACAGTAAGTTATTGTTACACGAAGGGCGTGGATACTACCTGGACTTTGTGTATGAGCGGTATTTTTTGATCGCCCAAAATGAACTTAATACTGAAAAAATGAAAGATCCCGAGTATGTGGCTTTAAGGGTGGTGGATAGAGGTATTGACTTCGTAGTTTTGTGGCCTCAGTTTAAAGGTGGTACTTATTATGAACCTGCGAATTGGTTAGAAGAATCACTGCATTATCTTTGCTCAACTGAATGGGAAGTTATATACGAAAATGATCAGATTAAGGTGTGTGATGTAAAAGGGCAGTTCATTGATTCAGATTGAAGAGATAAAAATAACATTAATTAAGTTTGCTCGCCAAACATTACAATTCGTGTCCAAAAAAGAAGTTAAGTTCATCTTAACTATTCTATTTACTGCTGCAGGACTGATTTTCATCGGTTTAAAAATAAATGAGTCTTTGCCTGAGTTGGGAAGTTATTTTGAAAACATTAAATTTGGTTGGGCCATAGCTTCGTTACCGATTTTATTTATAACCTTCATGCTTTTCGCATATGGATGGTCTTTAATTTTAAGAAGCATGATTAATCAGTTCTCTCTACTTAAAATAATTCAGATTTGGGCTAAAGCTCAATTAGGAAAATATATCCCTGGTTTGGGAATTCATTTCGTTGCCAGATTAGAGTTGTCAGCTTCTGAGGGCATTACACGCAGAACGTCATTTTTAAGTACCGTAATTGAGTTGTCTTTACTGCTGGTGACTGCTGGAATTGTTGCGCTTATCGCGTTAACTAATATTACAGGTAGTAAGTCAGTATCAATTTTCATAGATAACATTTCAGCTAACTATGGAGGTCTCTATATAGCGGGTATATCGATAGGATTTCTAATAGCAATCCTACTTATTAACCCGATACCTGTTCGATGGCTGGGAGAGAAAATTGGAGGCGTTGATACGGCAAAATTCACTTATAAATGGTTAATATTGCTGATTATTTTTAACATCATCAGATGGGCTGTTATGGGGGTAGGATTCTTTATGTTAGCCAAATCTATCTACCCTATTGATTATATTGAAATGCCATTTTTAATTGGAGCATTTACTTTATCTTGGGCTGTCGGGTTGTTAGTGGTATTCGCTCCTGGGGGAATAGGTATAAGGGAAGCGATGTTAGTGCTCTTAATGGAACAAGTCATGCCCACCGGAGCAGCAGTAGCATTAGCGGCTTTAAGCAGGGTTTGGTGGATTTTAGGAGAACTTTTTGTATTGTTTTTTTCTACTACTGCCTTATCATTCAGTAAGATGAATTCTCCGCATCGTGCGCAAAATACACAAATAAAAAAGGAACCGATAATAAATGAAGACAATAATTGATGGAATTGACCGCTATTCTGTCAGCTTATACGTGCTTGGTATTAGATTCCTAAAATTTTTCTTAACAATAGTTGGAATAATGTGGGTTTTAGAAAGGTACTTGCATGTCAGATGGGTTTTATATATTCGATCTTTATTTTCAATATTCGATGCAGCTGACTTAGTTAAACTCGATCTGCCTTGGTGGTCATTTGGTGCGATCAATCATTTAGATGGCTACTTAAGTTCTTTGTCCGGTAAAGCTGTGGTATTTGAGTGGGGAAGTGGGGCAAGTACTGCTTGGTTGGCCAAGCGTGCATCAAAAGTTTACAGCCTAGAGCATGATATAGAGTGGGCGAAGACCACAAAAAATTTAGTTGCCGATTATAAAAATGTAAAACTTATAACCATTCCTCCTGACAACACAATGGACATGTTTGAGTCAGAGTTCATTTCTAACAAGCCAGGTCATCGAGGACTAAGTTTTAAAAATTATGTTAATTCAATAAACAACATTGACGTTGAATTTGACGTGATTGCAATAGATGGACGATGCAAGTCAGCATGTTTAAAAGTAGCTATAAGTAAACTAAAACCCGGCGGCATCGTTTTATTTGATGATAGTAAAAGAGATCGTAATCAAGCAGCGTTATTGGAAAGTGATTTGGCTTTAAAGAGGTATAAAGGGATGGTTCCTTGTTTGCCTTATTTCACATATGAGACTTCAGTGTTGGTTTCAAATAAAACAGATACCGTTTAATAACCAAAACTAGATAAATTAAAAACATCCCTAACTTTCATAGAAAATTAGTTAATAGGAGCGAATGTATATGGCTGAAGATACAAAAAAGTCAATTGATCTAATCATAGGACTACCCGTGTATAACGAAGTACAGGCTATTGAAACTGTTTTGACTTCTATCCGGGATGCTTTGGTCGATATATACCCGAATTATCAAATATTAGTTGTCGATGATGGATCTAATGATGGAACCTCAGAAAAACTTGATTCGATGATTGATGTTATGAACGGAATGCTCAAGGTGATTAAACATCCCTATAACCTTGGAAACGGCGCTGCGGTGAAGTCATGTGTTAGGCATGCACAAGGAAAACATCTTGTTTTAATGGATGCTGATATGCAGCATGACCCTAAAGACATTTTGAAATTAGCTGCTGAGTTAAATCAGTATGATTTAGTAGTTGGTTCACGAGATTTTAAATCAAAAGGTTTCTGGCCTAGAAGGTTGGCTAATGTAATTTTTGATGGGCTAGCGTCTTATTTAACAGGATTTAAGATAAAAGATCTAACCTCAGGCTTTAGGGGTTTTCGTTTGGATGTGATTAAAGGATTTGTTCATCTGCTTCCTAACAGATTTTCTTACCCAACTACCAGCACAATGGCATTTATAAAAGCTGGTTACACCGTGAAATTTGTGCCGATCGTAGCTCAGAAACGAGTTGGGAAAAGTAAATTAAATCCTATTCGTGATGGAATGCGGTTTCTTATTATCATTGCCAAGATGGTAATTCTTTTTGAACCGATGAAAGTTTTTTTCCCAACTTCAATATTATTGTTCATACTAGCGGTAGTTTCATTCGTTTTGGCGCTTTTAGGTGAAAATCGTTTGTACATACCAAACTCAGCCGTATTTTTGGCGGTCTCTTCGATAATTGTGTTTCTTATCGGGGCAGTCGCCGAACAGGTATCAGCATTAAGGGTGTCAATGGAATCTCATAAAAGTGATTCATAATTTTTTAAAAAAGTCATATAGCAACTGGAAAGGTGTTATTTTCCTAGTTTGGTCACTTGTTGTGATCATCGCTTTCTTAGCTCAATTTAGTGGTTATATTGACGTTGCGTTTTCCGGTTTAAAAACTGTGTTTACTGGGAGCTAAATTGGCTATAGATATGTTAATCGCATCTATCTTTACAGGTGCTCTTATTATCAGCTCAATGGGCTTGGGAAGGCTGGTTTTACAAAAAGTAGACCTTGATAGTCTGCCTAACCTAGATAAAGGGCTTTTTTATGTAGCATGCGGATTCGTAACAATTAACTTGATATTACTATTTATTGGTTTATCGGGTCAGTTAAATATGTTGTCAGTCAGTATTGTCTATATACTGGTTGCGGGGGCCGCTTTAATCCAACTACCTGTCTGTGTATCAACGATTAAAAGATATTTCATTCAGTTTCGTGAACTCAATTTAAGAAATCCATGGTTCTTATTGTTGATTCCTCTGATGATTTTAATATTATTAAACCTAGTTGGTTCACTTGCGCCTCCTTCGGTGGCTGATGCCCTTAGGCACCATTTGGCGGCTTCTCAACATTATGCTAATACAGGAGGGTTTGAATTCATTCCAATCTTACCGTGGAATGTACCGAGCTTTCTGCATATTACTTATACTACTGAGATTCTATTAATTAATGACATTGCGCCTGCGGTAACACATTTTGCTTTCTCATTGCTCAGTACTCTCGCTATTTTCGCCTTGGGAAGAAGATTGATTGACTGGAAGGTAGGTCTCTTAGCTGCTGTCATATTTTATGCGTTGCCGATGTCAATCGAGTTGAGCGTGTCTCCTATGGTTGAGATGTGTGCAGTTTTCTTCGTAATTCTGGCTGTATATTCCCTTTGTAATGCGATACACGGTAAAACTTTTTTCTGGATTGCGATTAGTGGCGTTTTAATCGGAGTTGCTAGTTCGACTAAAATTTGGGCTATTATGACTATACCGGCCGGCTTGGGGTTCATCCTGTTTTCCAAGGAAATTGGCAGCTCATACTTTGATAAAGTTAAAATTTTACTGATAGGCATCTTTTTATTCACATCTTTAGTGATTTTATCCCCATGGCTAACGAGAAATTTTATTGAATCTGGAGACCCGTTCTGGCCGTTAGGGTATCCTGTATTCAATAGTGAAATGTGGACAGAATGGCATTATGAGAAATTTTCGAGCTGGTATCGTGGACCTGGTAAATCAGTTCTAGACTTTATTTTAGGTCCTTGGAATTTAACTAATCGGATTCATCTCTTTACTGTAGATTATGGTCCATTAACAGGATCACTCCTTAGTCCAATACTTCTTATATTTATTCCGGGGATATTCTTATTTAAATCAATAAGATACTCTGGGTTTTGGAAATACATACTGCCTCTCATGGTCTTTGTGTTTCTTATATACCTGATATGGTTCTTGGGCTATCAGAGTCCCAGATACTTGCATACTGTTTACCCAGTAATGGCACTGCTAACGGCTTTTGGTATTAAATTGATATTAGATGCAAAGCAAAAGTGGTTAAATATACCGGTCGTCGGTTTATTAACTGCGTCATTAATCGGATCATTAGTCATATCAATCGGTTTCAATTCAATTTTCTTTCCTGTGGTTTTCGGTGCTGAATCGCGAAATCAGTTTATAGAGAGCAAAGTTAGTAATATTCAGTCTGTTAACTGGGTTAACGATAATCTTAATTCAAGCACTGATACGTTGGTAATGGGACTGTCTGGCTGGTATTACTTGGAATATCCCTGGCATTTGGGAGTTCCAGCATATCAGGGCGAAATCGATTATCACTTAATGACTAATCCGGAAGCATTGCTTATTAAACTCCGTCAATTAGGAGTCACGCACATTCTTTTACAGGGTAGGGTAGGCATACCTGCTGGGTTTATCAATCATGCTAATGAATCTTATGGCGAAGAATATCTAATAGAAGATTTAAACGTTTTACAAGATAAGTTGGCAAAACCTGTTGCTACAAGAGTGGACTTCGAAGTAAGACCACTTATTTTGATGGCATTATTAGAGGCAAGAGATAAATTGAAAAGAATCTATGTTGGAGATGAAGATGTTGTCACAAGTAGAACTTTCGGCAGTGCAGAGGCTGCAGGATTTTCAGTGTTTGAAATAATATACGATAAGTGATCCAAGAATACGTGATTTCCAAAAAAGACAAACAGTCATATTTAATACTATATGGTCCTACTTGGGATGGTGCATCTCAGGTTAGTAAGCATCATTTAGCTAAATATTGGGCGAAATTAGGACATTCTGTTTTATATGTGGAGAGTCAGTTCCATTTAATTTCGTTTATAACAAGAATGAAAGAAGCTTTTAGACTTTCAGCAAGATTTATTTTTGGTCCCAATAAAATTACAAACAACTTATGGATTCACTGCTTTCCTTCGATATTTCCTTATAGATCAGGAGTTTCGTTTCTTACAAATTCTTTTAGCTTGGCAATCAATCAGTTCATCCCTAGGATTTTGATTAAGAAGTTATGTAAGACCCTGGAGTTAGATAATCCAGTTGTGATAGTCGGTACTGCTACGGCCCTGCCTGTTATCCAGAAACTACATCCGAAATTGGTTGTTTATCATTGCAGCGATGACTATTCAAGTCAGCCTAATTTCCCCGCATCATTTAAAGCGCTAGAAGAAAAACTTATAGCAAGATCAGATTTAATTATTTGCACTGCTAAAGCACTCACTGAAGTCAAGGCTCCAATGAATCCACAAACATATACTGTAACGAACGGGGCTGATGTAGACCATTTCAGATCTTCATTAGATGACAATACTGAAATTCCGGCTGAGATCAAAGATTTATCTGGTCCAGTTATCGGATATGTAGGCACAGTTTTTGAATGGTTGGATTTTGAAATGATTGCAAAGGCAGCTAGGGCAAAGCCGGAATACAACTTCGTCTTTATAGGTCCAGTTACCACGGACATCTCTATAATACTTAACGTTCCAAATATTCATATGCTGGGCTCGAAATCATATAGTTCAATACCAAACTACTTAAAAGGCTTTGATGTTGCCACGATACCGTTCATAATTCATGATGTAACTCTAAGGGCAAGTCCGGTTAAGTTTTATGAATATTTGGCTTCTGGAACCCCTATAGTTGCAACCAGATTACCTGACTTGGAGAGGTTTGAAAATCTTGTGCAACTGGTATCTCGGCCAGACCAATATGTTGAATCGATCGATATTGCACTAAAGGATAAATCTACAACAGCTGTAAGTAAACGACTCGCAGAAGCCGAAAAACATTCTTGGGAATCTAGATTCGAGAAAATTGATCAATTAATTGATCTCGCTCTGGAAAAACTAGAATCTGGTAAATGAATAAGTCCTTACACATAGTTCAAACTTTCGGATTGCACGATATGCAGGGCAGGACGGCACACGTAGCTAACTTAACCCACTCTATGGTTAAGTTAAAACACACACCTGAAATAGTCGCAGCGGCTTACAACTCAAATTACCCTGAAAGCCTAGAAATTAATAGCGTCAATGTAACTTATTTGAAAAGTAATGCGCGCTATAGGAGTTTAACGTTAAATGTTTCAGCTAAGGATTATTTAATAAAAAGAGTAGCTGAGGTGGACATAGTTCATATACATGGCTTATACGATCTATTAGGACCAGTTTCATCAAAACTATGTCTAGGTATCGGAAAACCATATGTGGTAGAAACAATGGGGATGGTTTTTCCGTTTGGACGAGGGGGTTATCTGAAACGAGGTTATATGGAACTTTTTGGGAAAACTCTTTTAAATAATGCTGCTAGGTATGTAGTTACTTCAAAAATGGAAGCTGAGCATTTAGAGGATGCAGGATATGACCCGAAGAAGATTGCGTTTAGGCACAATGGTGTAGACCCAATCCGTCGTCCAGAATCAAATGAAATTAGATCCTTTAGAGATAAATACAAACTTGAACCAGGCCTTCAAAAGATCATTTTTTTGGGAAGAATAGCACCTGTTAAAAACCTGGAAAAGCTTATACAAGAATTCTATATTCTGGCTAACTTGGATGCCATACTTATTTTAGCTGGCCCAATTGATGACAATAAGTACTTTCATGAATTAAAAAAATTAATCAACTCGCTAGGAATACAGGATCGTGTTGTTTGGACTGGACCTTTATTTGGGGTCGACAAAGCATGTCTGTTTCACGAAGGAGATATATTCGTATTGCCATCAATGAATGAGAATTTCGGTATTGCAGCGGCAGAAGCTATGACTGTGGGGTTACCAGTGATAGCAACCCAGACTTGTGGTATAACTGAACACTTCGAAGGTGATGCTGGCATAGTCGTTGATTTTACAGATGGGTCATTGGTAAAGCCTATGAGGGAACTATTATCAAAAAATGATTTCAAATTAGAGATCGGAATAAAGGGTAAAAAGGCTGTAGAATTGTTGTCATGGGATATGGCCGCAAAACTAACGGCAAATATGTACGGGGAAATTCTAAATTAAACGGTTTATATTTTGTATATTTTAGGGATTAATGCATATCATGCAGATGCTTCTGCAGCAATAATATTTAACGGTAAATTAATAGCCGCTGTTGAAGAAGAGCGGTTCACAAGGATAAAACATACGGCAGGATTTCCGTCAAATGCCGTTCGGTATTGTCTTCAACAAGCTGGTATTAAAATTCAAGATGTTTCGTATGTCGCTATTCCTCGCAAAAGGTCTGCACAGTTATTAAGAAAATTATTTTGGGCTGTCAGAACCCCGGGTTTTGCAATGAGGCGAGTCAATGTCTGGCAAAAATTCAGTTCTGTGGATGAAGAACTTGCAATCGCGTGTGGAGTGACTAAGGCTGATATAAAGGCAGAATTCCATTTTGTAGAACACCATGTGTCTCATGCGGCGAGCGCATTTTATTGTTCACCTTATTTAGATTCAGCGATTTTAACCCTCGACGGATTAGGTGACTTTTCCAGCATGATTTGGGGTAATGGTTTAGGTAATAAATTGAATGTGGCAGGCAGAACCCTCTTCCCTCATTCATTGGGCTTGTACTACTCGGCAATCTGTCAGTATTTGGGTTTCAATAACTATGGAGACGAATACAAAGTTATGGGCCTGGCACCATATGGCAAGCCTAAATATATAGATACATTCAGAAATATAGTTCATCATAACAAAGAACTTAATTACAACTTGGATCTTGAATATTTTACCCATCATAAATCTGGTGCTGATATAAGCTGGAGAGCTGGTAAACCATTGATGCCAAAACTGTTTTCTACAGCTTTAGAAAGAGATTTAGGTCCACCCAGGCTGCCTAATGAGCCATTAAAAGCACATCATTATGATATCGCTTCCAGTCTACAATTTAGATTGGAAGAAATCATAATTGGCATTGCTAATGAACTTTATCAGAGAACTGGATCTAATAGTTTATGCTATGCAGGTGGAGTGGCTTTTAATTGCGTGGTTAATGGGAAAATACTTAGCCAGACCCCGTTCGAAAACATATATATTCAGCCGGCTGCAGGCGATGCAGGATTAGCCATAGGTGGCGCTGCTTATCTTTATCATCATAGTTTAGGTAATAAGCGAAGTAGCTTTGTAATGGATCATGCTTATTGGGGTCCGGAATACTCTGAAGATTTGATCAGAGAGTCACTAGTTTCATCGGGGCTTGATTATGTAGAAATGAATGACGACGTGTTAGCGAGATCTGTAGCAGAAAGAATTTCTGAGGGAGATATCGTGGGATGGTATCAGGGCAGGTCAGAGTGGGGGCCAAGAGCGCTTGGCAACAGAAGTATTGTAGCCGATCCGCGTAGGGCTGAGATGAAAGACATCCTTAATTCGCGTATAAAACACCGTGAGGACTTTAGGCCTTTTGCACCTTCTATACTGGAAGAGTTTACTGCAGAGTGGTTTGAACAGGAATACCATTCTCCTTTTATGCAAATGACATACCAGGTTAAACAAAATAGAGTATCCGATATCCCTGCACCAACCCATGTGGATGGATCTGGACGATTGCAGACGGTTAATGCTTCAAACAACCAAAAGTATTACAAGCTTATAAAGGAGTTTCATGAAATCACGGGAATTCCTGTCGTAGTGAATACCTCTTTTAACGATAATGAACCAATAGTTAATACTCCTGATGAAGCCATAGCTAGTTTTATGCGAACAAAGATGGATACTCTGGCTATTGGTCCATATTTTGTGAGAAGAAAATAAATCTTAAGCTAGGATTAATATGAATGTATTATTGGTGAATCAATATTATCCTCCTGACACAAGTGCTACAGCAGTTATCTTGAGAGACCTCGCACTGGCGCTTGGCAGAGTATGCTCTCCAATTGTGCTTTCAGGAAGGCCTTCTTACAACCCTGAATTCAGGCACGGACTCTACTTTTCAAAAACTGAGTTTATGGATAATGTTCGGGTGGATAGGGTAGGTTCTACAAGTTACGACAGAGGGTTTTTGTTGGGCCGGGTTTTAAATTATGCAACTTATTTGATATTAACCGTTATAAGAGGTGTGTTCATGAATCCTCGACCAGATGTCGTGATCTCTATGACCGACCCTCCAATTGCAGGATTTGCCGCTGCAATAATAAGTTTTTTTCGACGGTCGACTTTCATTTATTTTATACAGGATCTTCATCCAGACCTTGCTTATGCCGTTGGATTTCCCATACCAAAGTTGATTGCTCGAATATGGAACTTCTTCAATGTGCTTTTGCTGAGGTATTGCGACTCTATAATTGTGATAGGGGAAGACATGAAGGATTTGCTCGTGTCTTCAAAGGGAATTGATGCAAGTAAAATTCATGTAATTAGATCAGGTTGTGTTGAGTTCCCATCACCTAAAACGGACGGAACAAACATAATTAGAGAAATTCGTAAAAACTATGATTTTGTTGCAATTCATGCTGGTAACTTGGGATATGTTGGTAATTTTAAATTGATTATTGACGCTTTCAAAGACTTAGGGGATCGATCAATAGGGCTAGTATTTATTGGGCAAGGCGCTATGAAAACTGAGTTAATGGATTATGCGAAAAATGTGGACAGTGTGAGGTTCATTGATTTTTATCCCTATGATGAATTGAGTCATGTTTATTCGGCAGCTGATCTGCATCTTATCTCGATTAAAACAGGCTTAGAAGGACTGGTATTGCCAAGCAAATTATACTCAGTGCTCAAGGCACAAAAACCAATTTTTGCTAATGTGCCATATAAAAGTGACGTTGCCAAAATCATAAAGGAGTATCAATGCGGTTTGGTGGCGAGTACAAAAGATGCCTTGGAAATGTCTAATCAGATTATTGCCTTAAAAGACAGTAATTCTCTTGGTAAAATGTCAGTTGCAGCCGGTCAAGCATCAGAGGTTTTTGATCGAGCTAGTGAAATTAAAAAGTTTACTGAAATAGTTGTTGGGCATGAAAAAACTTAGAGTTCCATATAAGCGAGCATTCGATTTAATAGTGTTATTCACGAGTCATTTACTATTGGCTCCAATATGGATATTGCTTTGGACTAGCATTCCTTTATTAATAAAACTTGGTGATGGAGGGGCAGTATTTTACTCTCAATATCGGGCAGGTAAGGATAACAAACCTTTTCTGTACAGAAAGTTTCGAACAATGATCCAGAATGCCGAAAACATAGGAACGGTATGGACCTCTTCAAACGATCCCAGGATTACCCCAGTCGGGAAATTTTTAAGAAAAACCGCTATGGATGAACTGCCGGGAGTATTATCTATATGGGTAGGGGATATGAGTTTAGTTGGACCTAGGGCGCTTCCATGTCGTGAGCAAGAACTTTTGGAGAAAGAAATTCAAGGTTTTAGTGATCGTTTGAAAGTAGCACCCGGTTTGACTGGTTTGTCTCAGGTTTATAACAAAGAAGATGAAAATAATTTAAAGATTAAATTAGATACTGAGTATATAGAAACGATGTCCATCGCTTTGGATATTAAGTTAATATTGCTTTCTGTAAAAAATACTTTGTTTGCAAGATGGGACGGGCGTGAAGGTAAAAATACTACTAATTAGTTAGTTGCTTGAATAAATCAGTAGGTTCATTTACTGGAAGGCTACATGTATAGTTTTTACATACGTACGCAGTTGGCTTTCCATCCAACATGTTTTTTGATGCTGCAAGAGGGAAATTATCATAAGCGGCCTCTTCGTTAATACCCAATATTACTTTATTTGGAACAAAGCTTCGGTAAACTTCCGATAAGAGGTGCTTGGTACCGTGATCATTGAAATCTCCGTTTATCACAATTTCTTTTGAACCATCAATATGAAACTCGATGCAATTTAGCCATTCTCCAGCAGCAATTGGAGCTTTAGTTATTAAGGGCATGGCAGATTCCATCGATAGTCTGGCTATATTTCTCATTTGGTCATCATCAAGATATACAGCCAGTTTCAATAGCACTTTACACGCAGTGGATGCACCGGAAGGAATCGCGTTGTCTGCAATGTCCCTAGGACGTATTACTAAGTCTTCATGATCGCCGCTAGTGTCATAAAATTGTTCTGTTTTAATATCCCAAAATAAGTCGATCATAGTTTTCGAAATGTTTACAGCATGGTTTAACCAAGAGGGGTTTAAAGTAGTTTCATGAAGTTCTAACAAACCTTCAATAAAGAAAGCATAGTCTTCAAGATATCCGTTAAGTTTAGATTTACCATCTTTAAATGTGCGTAGTAGCCTATTTTTGTTCATTAAGTTAATTAATAGGAATTTAGCAGATTTCTCTGCTGCATCAGCATAAGCTTGGTTATTTAGAATGATTGAGGCTTCCGCAAAGGCACTTATCATTAAACCATTCCATGCAGTGAGTATTTTATTGTCGGTTTCTGGGCAGACTCGTTCACCACGGGCTTTTAATAACGGATCGCGAGCCTTTATTAAGGTGTCTTTTATTAATTTGTATTTAGATTCTTTGTATTCCTGTGAAACAAGATTAAGTATAGATTTACCTTCGAAATTACCTTTGGATGATACATCATAATATTTAGTAATCTCGCCTGATAAATGCGGGTCTAAAATTTCTTGTATTTCATCAACGGTCCAAACAAAGTACTGGCCTTCGATACCGTCACTGTCCGCATCTTGGGACGAGAAAAACGCACCTTCGGCAGAAGTCATCTCTCTCATTACATATGCTAACGTCTCTTCAACTACGTTTTTGTAGAGATCTTTACCTGTAATCTGATAAGCATGCAGATACAACCTTACTAGTAAAGCATTGTCATAAAGCATCTTTTCAAAGTGAGGCACCAGCCATACAGCATCTGTGGAATATCGATGAAAACCACCTCCTAAATGATCGTATATCCCTCCATACGCCATTTTATCGAGAGTTTTAGTAACTATGCTTAAAGATTCAGCATGATTTGTCCTGGCGTGATGCTTAAGAAGGAATTCATAAATCATCGGTTGAGGGAATTTAGGTGCGCCCTTTAGGCCTCCATGAATCATATCCACTTGTGATTCGATGTCCTCATATGCCGCTTTAGAGATGTTGTTCGATATTTCTAACTCTGAGTCAGGGAACTTAGTAAATGCCTTGATGTGATCTACAAGACGATCGGATGCTGATTCAATTTGTTCTCTTTGATTTTTATATGCGTTTGATACTGCTTCTAATACTTTTGGAAAACCAGGCATTCCTTGTCTGTCAACAGGAGGGAAGTAAGTGCCACCATGGAATGGTTTACCTTCAGGAGTTAAAAAAACGGTTAATGGCCACCCTCCATGACCGGCGATACTTTGTACCGCGCTCATATAAATAGAATCTAAGTCAGGTCTTTCTTCTCGATCAACTTTTATGTTGATAAAGTTTTCATTCATTAAAACCGCAATACCTGCATTTTCGAAGGATTCTCTCTCCATCACGTGACACCAGTGACAAGCAGAATACCCGATACTTAACAATATTGGTTTATCCAGCACCTTTGCTGCAGTTAAAGCCTCTTCACTCCAAGGGAACCAGTCAACAGGATTGTTTTTATGTTGTAGAAGGTATGGGCTAGTCTCTAAAGACAACCGGTTTGGCATTAAATAACTCCAATTTTCAATAATATCTTGATTACTACACTATATCACCGGCAGGACCTATAAAAAGCTATTAACACTATGAAAATCACTTAAACAAAAAGACCAATTCATACAACTAATCAAGGTTAAGGATTCAAATCACGTTATATCTGGCTAAAAAGGATTAGGCCGGATACAGACGGGAAAACTTTACGTGTAAGTTTGGCTTAAA
>TARA_B100000686_G_scaffold121924_1_pt1 | contig 43812 bp, 46 predicted proteins | sample TARA_B100000686 | Tara Oceans TARA_B100000686 (sample SAMEA2622733) | marine metagenome | biome: marine biome (ENVO:00000447); feature: marine epipelagic mixed layer (ENVO:xxxxxxxxx); material: "saline water (ENVO:00002010), including plankton (ENVO:xxxxxxxx)" | depth 150 m | reverse complement strand
AAAAATATAAAAGTTACAAACATTTTTCTAGCCATTTTTTCCTCCATTTTTCATAAATTTAACATAATATTAACCATAATCACTAATATAAATAATTCTAAGTTTTTTATATAAATTTTTGCTATGATTAATTTGTATTTTTTATTTAATTATATATGTTTTTATGATCTATAGATAATATATTTGGAGGATTTTATGAAGCAGTTAATTCGTTATTTTTCGATAGCAATCATTTTTTTATCATTTAGTGCATATGCTGTTTCACAAGATGGAAAAAAAGATTCTGTAAAAGTAGGAGTGTTAAAGTGGGGTACAGCTAATTGGGAATTAAAAACACTTTTGGATAAAAAATTAGATAATAAAAATAAATATAAACTAGAAGTGGTAGGACTTGCTAATAAAAATGCTTCCGCAACTGCATTGCAAGGTGGAGAGGTGGATGTTATTTTAACAGATTACATATGGGTAAACAGACAAAGAGCCGAAGGTGCAGATTTTGCTTTTGTGCCTCATTCTTTGACCGTAGGAGGACTTATAGCGAGTCCTGATAGTGGAATTGTTAATGTTTCAGATTTAAAGGGAAAAAAAATCGGTATAGCTGGAGGCCCGGTTGATAAGAGTTGGGTAATACTTCAAGCTTATGCTAAAGAAAAATTTGGAATGACTTTAAAAGATGAAGTTGAAACGGTTTTTGCTGCACCAGCAGTTATTAATGAACAACTAATGGATGGCAACGTTGATGCAGTATTAAATTTCTGGCACTACAATGCCAGATTAAAGGCTGCAGGTATGAATGAAGTTATTTCTGTAAAAGAAGTATTAAAAGAATTGAAACTTAATGATCAAACACCTTTGTTGGGTTGGGTGTTTGAAAAAAAATGGGCAGATGAAAATTTAAAATTGATAACTGCTTTCCTTAATTCATCCTTTCAAACTAAAGAAATTTTATTAAATGACATTGGACAGTGGGAAAACTTGAAAAAGAAAATGAAAGCAGATGAAGATGAAACTCTTTTTGTTGCCTTAAGAGATGCATACCGAGATGGTATTGTAACAGAATTTAAACAAGATCATATTTCTTCAGCTTCAGAGGTTTTTGCTGTAATGGCTTCAATTGGAGGGGAAAAACTGGTTGGTTCTTCAAGTAATTTGGACCCAAATACTTTTTGGAAAGCATATATAGAATAATTATTATACAATGATGGAAGATGAATAAAAATAATTCTCTTCCAAAATTGTATCGCTGGGCTTCTTTTTTATGCATTATATTAATTTGGACTATCTTATCTTTTTTAATTGAACATAGATTATTTGCATCACCATTAAGTGTTTTAAATGACATTTGGTATCACCTTGCAGAGGGAGAATTAATTGATGATACCTTAATAACATTAGCAAGAGCAGGAACATCTTTTGCGATTGCAATGATTTTAGGATCAATAATTGGCTATTTGCTAGCTCGAATTAAAAAGTTAGATTACTTTTTTGATAGTTGGGTAATAATTGGATTAAACATTCCTGCAATAGTTCTAGTAATACTTTTTTATATTTGGCTTGGCCTTAATGAAATAGCATTAATTTCTGCAGTAGTTTTAAATAAGATTCCTATTGTAATTGTAAATATTAGAGAAGGCACAAAATCAATGGATAAAAGCTATTTCCAAATTGCTAAAGTTTACCAACTTAATAACTTTCAGATTTGGAGAAAAATAATACTTCCACAACTTTATCCTTATTTGATGACTTCAGCGAGAACAGGTCTTTCCTTAATATGGAAAATAGTTCTTGTTTTTGAGCTGTTAGGAAGAGGAAGCGGTATTGGATTTCAACTACAGGTATTTTTTCAATTTTTTGATATTTCAAGTCTTCTTGCATACTCAATATTCTTTATGTCAATTATACTTTTAATAGAAAATTATATTATGATACCAATAGAAAAAAAGGCAACGCACTGGAGAAAATTATGATTGATATCTCTATAAAAAATTTATCAAAAGATTTTCTTTTACCAGACCCAAAAAATAAAGAGCAATATAAAAATTTAAACGTGATGAAAGATTTTAATTTAAATATAAAAAATAATGAAGTTGTTGCTTTGATAGGGCCATCGGGCATAGGCAAATCAACTTTATTAAATATTCTTTCAGGAAATGATATTAATTACAAAGGTGAAATTAATATTAATAGAAGTATAGAAAATAAAAAATTAAGCTTCATTTTCCAATCTCATAATTTATTACCTTGGTTAACTGCCTATGAAAATATCAAACTCGTCTGCAATACGGAGAGTCTCGAAAAAGATAGTGCGTCTCAAATTTTAAATGAAGTAGGATTGGAGGATTTTATAAATTCTTATCCAAATAATTTATCAGGTGGTATGAAAAGAAGAGTATCCATTGCAAGAGCTTTTGTGAATAAACCAAATATTCTACTTATGGATGAACCATTTGTTTCGCTAGAAAAACCGTTAGCTAATCAATTAAGAAAGCAAACAATTAGCTTGATTAATAAAAATAAAGTAACAGCCATTCTTGTTACACATGATTTAAAAGAAGCAATTATGTTTGCTGATAGAATTATATTTTGTAACAACTCTCCAATGAAGATATATTTAGAAAAAGAAATTAAATTAAATAATGACCCAATATATGATAATGATGAAATTAATGGAATCTATCAAGAAATTATTGGTAATGATTCTTCAATATTAAAAGCAAAGTAATGAAAATTCTTGAAGTTGAAAATATTTCTAAAAGTTATGGAAAATTAAAAGTTCTTGATAATGTTTCTTTTAGTATTTCTCAGGGAGATTATGTAGCTTTAATTGGTAAGAATGGCGCTGGTAAAACAACTCTTTTAAATTTATTATTAGGTTTAGCTAATCCTGATAGTGGTTCTATAAAATTTTTTGGAAAAAATTTAGAAGGAAACTTAACTCATATTCTTAACTATATTGGAATTGTATTTCAGCAACATACTTTGGATTTTGATCTATCTGTTAAAAAAAATTTAATTTTTTATGCAGATGTTCATGGAATGCAAAGAAAGGTTTCATATGAAAGAATTCAAAGACTTCTTAAAAAATTTGAATTAAGTAAATTTGAAAACTACAAAGCCCGTAATTTAAGTGGAGGAATGAAAAGGCGTTTAGAAATTGCTAGAGCGTTACTAAAAGAGCCTAAAATTTTAATTTTGGATGAAGCGACCTCAGGTTTAGATCCTGCTACAAGGGAACAAATTCTTTTTGATCTTAAAGAACTTGTTCAAGAAAATAAAATTACTATTTTGACTATCACCCATCTTAAAAGCGAAATTACAGATGTAAACAAAGTAATAAAATTAGAAAAAGGAAAAATTGTATAATATATAAAAAATATTAAAATGGACTTTTTTCTGGAAGTTCTGCTTCAGGAAGATCTCCAAAGGTGATTTGATAGACTCCATCTATAGACTCGAATAATTGATACCCTCCCTCTTTTTTAGGTTGAGATGTGAGGGTGCTTTCTCTTGTCTTCTGGTTATATAGGTCAATTTCATCCTTATTTAGCTTTTTCACAGTTGCTGATTTATCTTCACCTCTTTCAAGACTTGCCTGAACATCTAAAATCTCTTCCTCCAATGGCGGAGTATAAGGTAGTTTATATGATCTTGGGATACCCTGAGGCACATTATATTCATCTAACTCTTCAATCCAAATATATATTGCTCCATCTGCATCGGAAAATTTATCTGGCTCTTTTACATGAGTCCAATGTATTTGAAATTTATCAGGAAGCACTTTTTCACTAGGCCAGCCGGCAAAACTCATCATTCCTTGGTATGTAAATACATATACTGCTAAGGAAAAAACTATGATTATTAACTTAATTTTCCAGTTAATTGTTGTTCTTAATATTATAAGCATTAAAACAACGATTAAAAAAATAAATATTGTAAGAATTATGAGTATATCTGAAGTTAATATAGGAAGAGTAAATGCGCTAAAAGCCATATTATTTTCTATTTCTTGTTAATACAGTTAGTCTTTTAGGCTTCTTGAAGACGGAGACAACCTTCCCTTCTTCATCAAGAATAAACCGTGCTGCAGTTAACTCATTACCCTTACCTTCAAGATATAGGGTATCATAAAATATAACTTTTATTTTTGGATTAACCTTTTCTACCTTAACCTTAACGGGTATGGCCTCAACAGTATTTGATAAATAATGAAAAACATTAACAACGTACTCACCCGGCATTGTTCCCCTAAGAGTTACTGTTTCTTGGTTTAAGGGATTATTTATTTTAATACCATTAACAACAATGGTATCTTTGAAATTACCTCTGTCATCTCGATCAAGGTGCATCAAACCAGACTCCCTTATATGATACCATACAATATTACCTTGTGGATCTTCAACATATGTATCTATATCATCAGGATGTTCGTCTGGCCAAGTAACAGTAATTATGTACTCTGCATTTGGATCTATCTTTGCCTCTTCTGGAGTTGGTTTTATTAACATAAAAGCTATAGCAAACATAAAAGCAAAACCCAATAGTCCATTAAATAAAAGATCTGTAAAGGGATCAAAGGTTCCTTCACTTGAATTAAATCCAAATTTACCCATAAATTATTTTGAAGCTTTGCTTAAGTAAATTTCACTTAATTCAGATGTTTGATGAAATAATTTTTCTGCGGCATCCTCAAGAAAATAATATTGCATTTTTAGTAATAACCCTCCGATCAATCCAGACAAAGTAGTAAATAATGCTATGGACATTCCTGCGCTCATCGATGTTAGGGCATTTTTTATAGAGATTTCATCAAAAGAGTCAATATTACTTATAGGTTGTAACATTAAAACAAAACCTATTATTGTCCCCAAAAGACCAAGTTTAAATAATGAATCAGATATAAAGGATCCAATTTTTACCTCTCCCTTTAATTTGTCAGAAAATAAATCTAACAATATATAATTATTTTTATCATTTTCTGAATTATTTCTTTTAATAAAATTTTTTATATAATCGGTTAAATGATTTTTTACTGTTAATTTAAAATCATAATTAATATTTATTTCACTGTTTACGATTCTAATTTTAGTTTCTGAATTATTAATAAATATATCTTTAATTTTATCTGATAAGTTGATTTGATCAGAAATGAAATACATTTTATAAAGACAATGAAGTGAGGTAAAGAAGTATATTATTGTAATTAATGATGAAATATAACTTTTATCATTTGAATAAAGTTGAAATAGAAAGCCATAATGCCATGCCCCAATAGCAATAAATACCAATATCGAATTCGGTATTAACCATCTAAGTAAATAAAAATGATAATTCATTATAATTGTGGATAAAATACTTAAAAAAACGAAGAATACCAATAAAAAATTTTACTACAAATAATTTGTACAAGTTTTTTTTAAAAAATAATTAATTTTACTTATAAAATCAAACTGATAAGCTATTTTAGTAAAATTAGCGACTTTATAATCTTTGCACTAATTTTCAAATATAACCAAGATTATATTGAATATGGAAGAGGAGGATAGAATGATTTTAAGAAAAATAGCGTTGTCTTTTTTTTGTTTAATTTTTTTATCAAATTCAGCTTTTGCTGAAGTAACAATGGAAAGACTAGTTAATGCTATGTCAGAACCAGAAAATTGGCTTACTCATCATAAGTCTCTTGATGGGGCCCGATATGTAGAATTAAATGAAATCAATAAATATAATGTTAAAAACCTTAAGGTTGCCTATACAATTCCTTTAGGTGACGTATCAGAAGGATCTGACGGACTAGGTTCACATCAATCAACACCTTTAGTTAAAGATGGATATATGTATGTGACAGGTATGTGGGATGTTGTTTATAAAATTGACCTTACTGGAAAATATCCAAATATAGTTTGGACATTTGATCCAGAGAATGATGTTGATGTAATTGACAATCCCGTAACCAGAGGAGCTGCTTTATGGGGAAGCTCTGTAATTATCAATACTGAAGATGGAAGAGTAATTTCAATTGATGATGAAACTGGAGAAATGAACTGGGAGTCATTTATTGCGACTGAGCAAGGTGAAGGTTTTAGGGCTGCACCTTTGGTTGCTGATGATGTTATACTTGTTCATAATGCTTTTGGAGACTGGGGTACTCGTGGTTGGATATCTGGAGTAGATCCTGAAGATGGAAAAGAATTATGGAGATTTTTTACTGTTCCTGCTCCGGGCGAACCTGGATCTGAAACATGGACAGATCCTGCACAAGTTGCTTGGAAAACGGGTGGAGCAGCAGCATGGGTTACTGGAACATATGATCCTGCAACAAAAGAATATTTTGTTGGAACTGGGAACCCAGTGCCGATGTTTGATCCTGAATTTAGACCAGGTGATAATCTATATTCAGACGCTCTTTTGGCAGTTGACTCACAAAATGGAAACTTGAATTGGTATTTTCAATATACGCCTGGTGACTACCTTGATTATGATGAGGTCGGAATCCATCAGTTAGTGGATGAGGAATACGAAGGTGAAATGAGAAAGCAAGTTGTTCATTTTGGTCGTAATGGTTATTATTATCAATTAGATCGAACTAATGGTCAGTTTTTAAAAGCTGCTCAATATATAGAGAAAATTGATTGGACAGATGGAATTGATCCTAAAACAGGTCTTCCGATGGGATATAAACCAGGACAAGGTCTTCAAGAATACATTGCTGGCGGAGCTCCGAGAAGAGGTGGAGGTCCAATTGTTATGTGCCCACACTTGCAGGGTGGAGTAAATATGTGGCCAACAGCATTTAATACGAAATCAAGACTTCATTATGGTGCCGGATTTGAAGGTTGCAGTGAAATCGAAACAAATGATGATGCTGACAAAGTTCTAGCTGGCGAGATGGTGCCTGGAGAAATTTTCCTAGGTGGATCACTTGCTTCTGAAGGGCGTATTGAAGGAAGTATAGCTGCATATGATGTAAAAACTGGAGAAGTTTCAGCAAAGTATATGCATCCTGCTGCTAATTATGCAGGTGTTGTCGCGACTTCAGGCGGTTTAGTTTGTACAGGCTGGGTTGATGGTATGGTCACATGTCATGACGATAAAAGTCTCAATAAATTATGGGAATTTTATACTGGTACAAATATCAAAGCCCCACCAATATCTTATGGTGTAAACGGCAAGCAATACATTGCAATTATTGCTGGAGGAGAGAATAGCGCAAGTTGGTTGAATCTTCCTGAAACGGAAAATCTTCAATTTGCTTCAACACTATACGTATTTTCTCTATAATAAATTTATATGAGGCTTCTTTATTAAAACTTTAAAGGAGCCTTATATTATTAAATTTTTAAAGTGGTTTAAATAATGAAATTTCTTTCTGTTAAAAATATATATATTATTTGTTTTGTATTTTTTTTATCAATTCCTTCTAACGCTGATGAAAAAAGCATTTTAAAGGGAGAAAAAATATGGAAAGAAAGGATTAACTGTAGCTATTGCCACGGCCCATTTGGTAACGGAGCAGGCAATCCAAGGTCTCCTGGAAAGGCAGCCAATTTAAGAGAAACCCAACTTGATAAAGCTGGTTTAATTGAAATCATTAATTGTGGAATTCCAACAACTGAAATGCCGTATTTTCATAGAGCAGCTTATAAGGATGCTAAGATATGCTGGGATATGACAGCAGAAGATATGGGAGAGGATATGCCCAAAAAAGGAAAAAAGACATTAAGTGACAAATCTGTTGCAGCATTGGCTGATTATATTATAGCTAAAATAAAAGGCAGGGGTAAAATTACAACTGCAGAATGCGAAGAGTATTTCAGTGTAGGTTCTAGAAGGTGCGATGGGTTTAGAGAAAGAGAAAAATCAAATTAAAACAAACTTTATTTTAAAGTTTTTGCTATTATTTACTCATTTATTTTTTTCAAATAATATTTATGCAGATCAAAAACCCGATTTAACGAGTATTTGGGATATTAAAATTGGAATGAGTTTTGAGGACATACCTGCAAAAGATTTTATGTTTTTTGCTTGTGGCACTGATGGAGGACCTCCAGGCAAACCACTAAAAAATAAGTTTGCAGATTATAACGAATGTAAACCAGATAAATATGGATTAAAGGAAGTATATTTTGAATATGATGATGAAGCATATTATTGGGCCTTGGCATATAATGACACTTATTCATCAACTTTCCAAGGAACAAGAGTATTTTCTCACCTTTCAGTTATTTCACTTTTATTTGATTTAAATGGAATAGTTAAAGGCATTAAGATTATTACAGATGATAGAGCCCCGCACTCCCATAGAAAAGGAGCGCCTGGTTTATTTTTAAAATTAGAAGGTGTATTTGGTGAAGATATCTGGAATTGCACAAACTTTCAAGCTGCTGAAGGAGAAATTCCAGTTGGGGAAAGTTTCATGAAAAAGTTATGTTTCAAAAATAAAATAGATAAAACTATTTTTTTAAGAGGAGATTACTATAGAAAAAAAGGTCAAACTACCTTTAATCAAATAACAAAAAAACCTACTACTGGGTATTTTGAGAGTAGAACACGATTAGAAGTATATAGCAGTGATATTAAAATAGATCTTAAGGAATACACGTGGAACAAATAATATTAAAAAATTTTAAATATAAGATATTTATATTTTGTTTGGTATTTTTACTTTCATCTGAAATTATAGCAGAAAGTAACAAAGTTTCTAAATTTATTAAAAGAGAAATTAATGAATGCATTAATTGTGATTTATCAAATTTAAATTTTAAACATGTTGATTTAACAAATGCAAATATGAGTGGATCGCTTCTAATTAATACTAACTTTCACAGAGCAATACTTAGAGGTGCTAATTTTGCAAATGCAGAAATCGTGGGTGCTAATTTTAATAAAACAGATTTAATCAAGGCAAATTTTGATGATGCTCAAATAACAAATACTATGTTTTATGGAGCAAATATTTCCAAATCATCATTTAAAAATGCCCTATTAGATAGTGTAAGATCTCAAAAAGCAGTTTATACGGGCTCAAATTTAGAAAACATATCTATAAAAAACTCTTATTTTAATGAAGTTCAACTAGCAAGTTCAAATTTATCTAATTCTAAATTTTCTAATTCAAATTTTGAAGATGCAAATTTTCAAAAGTCTAATTTTACTTATGTAGAATCATTTAGAATTGTTTTTTCAAAAACTAATTTTCGAAAAGCAGATTTATCTCATGCAAAATTTATAAAAACTGACTTTTTTAAATCAAAAGTAAGAGAGGCAATTTTATATGATACTTATTTTCAAGATACAAATTTACTTTCAGCAAAATTTTACAAATCAGATACTTCAAATGTTTCTTACAAAAACTGCATTTTACCATCAGGAGAGCATTTAAAATAAATGAAATATTTTATTATTTTTTTCTTAATTTTTTTTATAACATATGCAAATGCTGAAGAAATAATCAAAGGAAAGGCTATAGTAATAAATAGTGATTATATTAAAATTAATGATCAAGTAATTATTCTTTATGGAATAGAGGCAATGGAGAGAAAACAAGTATGTTATATTGATAATAAAATTTGGCCATGTTATGAGATTACTGTTCGTTTTCTTGAAAGCTTGGTTGATTTAGGTGAAACAACTTGTACAATTGTTAAGAAATCTAGAATGGGAAGATTATTTGGTATTTGCGAAGTCATAAATATAGAAATTAACAGAGAGTTAGTTGAAAAAGGTTATGCTTTGGCGAGAAGAAAACAGACTAAAGATTACGTAAAATTCGAAAAAATAGCAAAAAAAAATGAACTGGGAATATGGAAAAGTAAATTTATAAAACCATGGGATTGGAGAAAAAGATACAATGTACCAAATGATCCATAGAATATTAATTGCTTTAATAATTTTTATTTTTTCTTCACCATTAATTTCTATGCAAAGCAATGATGATAAAAGCAGATGCAGCTGGGTAGAAAAATCACCAATGCTGTCCGCAAGATCTGAATTATCAACCTTGGTACATAAAGAAAAAATATACGTTTTAGGCGGCATAGGTAAAGACAAGGCTCTTTCAGCATTTGAAGTTTACGATACTATAAATGATAAATGGGAGGTGCTTGCCCCTTTGCCGATTCCAAACCATCATGGATCTTTAGGAATAGTTAATGACAAAATTTATTTAATTGGCGGATTTGTTGATTTAACATGGAGGCATGCAAATGGAATTATTTATGAATACGATATTAAAAATAATATTTGGAGTGAATATGATTCATTAAATAGACTAAGAGTTGCGCATACCAGCGAGTCAATAAATGATAAGATATATATTTTTGGTGGTCATGGATATAAGCCAAGCCACATTTTATACTATTTACCAAAAGAAAAAAAAATGAAGGAATTAGAGACCAGGATGCCTTCTCCAGCAGATCACATTGCCTCAATAATAGATTTAGATGGTAATTTTATTATTTTTGGTGGACGATTTAGGGAAGGAAATTTAAATACAATTAGGATTTATAATTTACAAACAAATAAATGGTTAACTAACAATGGGCTACCCTATGCAGCAAGTGGTCATATAGTTGAAATACTTGAAAATAAGATTCATATTATAGGAGGTGAGGATTTACAAAAAAATATAACATTTAAAAATCATTGGTATTTTGATTTAAAAAAGAATATTTGGATAGAATCAATAGAATTACCTTACGGTCTCCACGGCATGGGTTCTGGCATAGGCAATAACACATTATATATTTTTGGAGGTGCTAAAAGTGCCGGTATGAATTCTTTTCATACACTGCAAAATAAGAATTTTAAATTAGAATGTAAGTAAAATTTACTTTTTTATAAAATTTGAATTAAAATTTAAAAACCATTTATGAAAAGATTCCGTGGTGGCTTCACAGGGAAATAGTATTTTTTTTCTATGGTCGGTTTGGGAGGTCTCTGCATAGATGTATTCTTTAGCTATTGCTTCATCAATATATTTAAATTCAGTAGTTACTGTTTTTTTACCTGCGACAGGAAGATGTGAATTAATTTCTTCTAGCAATGTCTGTTTTGACAGGTCTTTTTTTTGATAAAAGTATTTCATAACAAAAAGAATAAAAAGCCAATGTAGTGGTGATTGTTGGAAATAATTTATGGTTTCATCTCTAACTGTATTTTTCGAAATAGACGAAATGAGAAATTCAATCTGCCCTAAATATTCATCTGCATTATGTTTGAAGACTGCTTCTTCAGAATTAATAGCTATATCTATAGGTTTATCCAATTTGCGCACCCTAAATCAATTTCCTCAAACTATTACATTTTTAACAAAAATGATAGTAATAAAGAAAAATCCTTATTTTTTAGCAGTTTTAATATGTTTTTTTTATTTTAGCTTTTTTTATAAAATTTGGGATTTTCCATCAAATTTTAAAATTATTAGATTAATTTTTTTAATTACTAAATCAACAGATAATTTATTTGTTCCGGATACGACAATATTTACGCCTCCAATTTTTGATGTTTTGTTATTAAAATCAAAATGAGGATAGCTTCCTATTTCGCAATCATTAAATTTATTTTGAATTTTTTCTAACTCCTCAGCAATGATGCTTTCATATAAATTAGTATTAATTGTTTTGGAGATGATCTCTTTTCCTCTCTTTAAGTTTTTCATTACTTCTAAAAACATAACTTGGAGTATCTTAGGTACGCCGGGTAATACGAAAACATTTTGTATAAAAAAACCAGGTGCCACTGTAAGTTTGTTTTTAATCAATTTTGCTCCTTCCGGCATTTTAGTCATTTTAATCCTACCTGAGTTAAGTTCATTTTCAGGATAGTAATTTTTAAGTATTGCATAAGCCTCTGGATGAATTAGATAATTAAGACCAAATGCTTTACTGATAGATTTTGATGTTATATCATCATGAGTTGGACCTATTCCTCCTGTTGAAAAAACATAGTCATATTTATTTCTAAGTTCATTGATTGAATTAATAATGTCATTTTCGGTATCAGCTACAACCCTCACCTCTCTTAATATTATTCCTATTTTTTTCAAATTTATAGCTATAAACTGGGTATTAGCATCTTGGGTTCTTCCAAATAATATTTCATTGCCAATAATTAAAATTGCTGAAGTTATTTTAGACATATTAATAAGTATATATTAAAGATGTTATATTAATGAACTTTAAAATACCACTATATTCAGGAATTTTATTAAAAAGATATAAAAGATTTTTTGCTGATGTAAAATTTAATAATGAAATAATTATTTGTCATTGTCCAAACCCAGGCTCAATGAAGGGTTTGCTAAATGTTGGAAACAAAGTATATTTTAGCAAATCAGATAATCCAAAAAGGAAATTAAAATTTACTCTGGAAATGATAGAAATTGATGGAGATTTAGTTGGGATTAATACCTTAAGAACCAATTCAATTGCTAAAGATCTTTTATTAAGTAAAAAATTTCTTTTGAATTATGGCTATGATGAAATCTCTTCAGAAATAAAGGTTAATAATAAAACAAGGTTAGATTTTGCATTGATAAAATCTGGAAAAATAATTGGATATGTTGAAGTAAAAAATGTCACACTTGTTAGAAATTTAGATGATAAAGAAAATAGGCTGGCGGAATTTCCAGATTCTATCACTTCTAGGGGCGATAAACATTTAAAGGAATTAATTAATTTAAGTAAAAAAGGTTTTTTATGTATTATGCTATATATTATCCAAAGAAGTGATTGTAAAAATTTTGCAATCGCAAAAGATATTGATATAAATTATGCTGAAAGCTTTAAGAAAGCTACAAATTTAAACCTGGAAATACTTGCATATGGCTGTAAATTATCAAAGAAATCAATTGTCATTAACAATAAAATGAATATTAAAGAATTGTAATGGAAAATAAAAATTCTTATTCAACTATTCCGATACATAATGAAAATGACTTTAAAAAAATGCGTAAGGCAGGATCTTTAGCTGCAAAACTTTTAGATAATCTTATGACAATTATTAAACCTGGCGTATCAACTGAAGAAATAAATCAATTCTGCCATAAATATATTTTAGAAAACAATGCTATACCCGCTCCATTGAATTATGGTGAAATTAGAAATATAAGAAAACCTTTTCCAAAATCTATATGCACGTCAGTTAACAATGTGGTCTGTCACGGCATACCAAGTGAGAATAAAATTTTAAAAGATGGGGATATAGTGAATGTCGATGTTACTGTAATTCTTGATGGATGGTATGGTGATAGCTCAAGAATGTTTGCAGCTGGAAAAATTAATCCTAAAGCAAAAAAACTAATAATAAATACTTATGAATGTCTAATAAAAAGTATTGAAATTTTAAAACCTGGTATTCATTTGGGTGATATAGGAAATATAATACAAAAACATGCCGAGTCACATAATTTTTCAGTTGTAAGAGACTTTTGCGGTCACGGTTTGGGACAGACTTTTCATTGTCCTCCAAGTGTATTACACTTTGGTGAAAAAGGAAGTGGTCCGATATTAAAAAAAGGAATGTTTTTTACAATTGAACCGATGATCAATGAAGGTAAATATGAAGTTAAAACTCTAAATGATGGCTGGACAGCCGTTACAAAGGATAGATCTCTATCTGCGCAATTTGAACATACAGTGGGTATTACAGAAAATAGTGCAGAAATATTTACTTTATCGAAAAATGGTACTGAAATACCAATTAAATTTATTTGATGTTATGAAAAAAAAATTTAAAAGGGTTTTATATGATACCTAGATACTCAAGAAAAGAAATGCAAGCAATATGGGATCCGATTAATAGATTCAACTTGTTTTTAGAAATTGAATTACATGCATGTGATAAAATGGCTGATCTTGGCATTATTCCAAAAGAGTCAGCTATCAATATAAGAAAAAAAGCAAAATTTAAATTATCAAGGATTGAAGAAATAGAAAAAGAGACTAGACATGATTTTCTTGCATTCTTAACTAATATTTCAGAAAATGTGGGTGACGATTCTAGATTTATTCATCAAGGCATGACTTCAAGCGATGTTTTAGATACAGCTCTTTCAATACAATTGTCTCAGGCAAGCGATATTATAATTCAGGATATAAAAAAAATATTGTTAGCCCTCAAGGAAAAATCAATTGAGCACAAGTACACGCCTACAATGGGACGTAGTCATGGAGTTCACGCAGAAAAAACAACATTTGGCCTAAAATTAGCAAGTTTTTATTCAGAATTTAAAAGAAATTTATTTAGAATGCAAATAGCAAAAAATGAAATTTCTATATGTGCTCTTTCTGGTCCAGTTGGTACATTTGCTTCAATTGATCCAAGGATTGAGCAATATGTAGCAGAAAAATTTAATTTAATGGTTGAGCCTGTGTCAAGTCAAGTTATACCTAGGGATCGTCATGCAAGTTTTTTTTCTACTCTTGCTGTAGTTGCAAGTTCAATAGAAAGATTGGCAACAGAATTAAGAAATCTACAGAGAACAGAAATTTTAGAAGTTGAAGAATTTTTTCATAAGGGTCAAAAAGGTTCATCCGCAATGCCGCATAAAAGAAATCCGATACTCAGTGAGAATATTACTGGAATATCAAGATATATCAGAGGGATGGTTATACCTGCTCTGGAAAATGTTATATTATGGCATGAAAGAGATATTAGCCATTCAAGCGTAGAGAGAATAATAGGTCCAGACGCAACTACAGCTTTGGACTTTGCATTAAATAGAGTTGAATACATTATTAAGAATTTAGTTGTTCATAAAGAAAATATGAAAATTAATATTGAAAAGCTAAAAGGCCTCAACAATAGTCAAGATGTATTGTTAGCTTTAACCCAAAAAGGATTGTCACGAGAAAAGGCTTATAATATAGTTCAAAAAGCAGCAGAAGAAGTCTGGGATAAAGGCACAAATTTCCAAAATTCTCTCTTAAATATCACTGAATGTAAAAAGGTTTTAAATAAAGAAGAAATATCTAAAATTATTAATAATGAAAAATATAAATTACATATAAATACAATTTATAATAGAATTTTTACAGATTGAAAAAACTTTTAAGAAGTATATAATTATTTATAATAATGCCAATTAATAAAAATAAACTAGAAGAATTATTAGCAGAGTCTTTGCCAAATGCAGAAATATGGATTGAAGATTTGAGAGGTGATGGAGATCATTATTCAGCAACTATAATTTCAAGTGATTTCAAAGGAAAATCAAGGATCGAGCAGCATAAAATGGTATACAATGCTTTAGGAGATAAAATGGGTACTGAACTTCATGCTTTAATGCTAAAAACTTCATCAGAAAAAATATGAACGAAAATAATCAAAATCTTGATGTGACTTCAATAATTCAAAAAGAAATTGATGATAACGAAGTAGTATTATTTATGAAAGGCACGCCAGTATTTCCTATGTGTGGTTTTTCTGCTGCAGTGGTGCAAATATTAACAGAGTTAAAGACTAAATTTCATAGCATTAATGTTTTAGATAATCCTGAAATAAGAGAAGGTATCAAAATTTATAGCAAATGGCCTACTATTCCTCAACTTTATATAAAAAAAGAATTTATTGGAGGATGTGATATTGTCAAAGAAATGCATGAGAACGGAGAATTGATACAGTTATTTAAGAATAAAAATATTTCAACAAATTCATAAAATAATTAATTCAATAATAATTTATAATATATTTAATATGAGAATATAAAATGAATAAAAATGCCCATTTTATTGGCTATGTATATTCTTCATTAGCAGCTCTTGTGTGGGGTTGCATTCAGGTGTTGTATTTTAATCATATAAATTATGTTCCACCTTTAGAAACTGTTTCACACAGAGGTTTGTGGGGTTTTATTATTCTACTTTTGTTTGTTTTACTAAATAAACAAACAAATATATTTTTCTCTATATTTAAAGATAGAAAAAAACTCTTTCTTTTATGTATAACAGGGCTTCTAGTTTCTTCTAATTGGTTTTTTTTTATAATGGCTGTTAGTTTGAATAGAGTCCAAGATTCTTCAATGGGATATTTTATCAGTCCTCTCTTAAGCGTTGCATTTGGTTATTTGTTTTTTAAAGAAAAACTGTCAATTATTCAAAAATCATGTCTAGCACTAATAGCTATCGCTATATTTAATATAATTATCAATCTTGGGAACATACCTTGGATAGCAATTTCAGTGGCAACTACATGGTCAATATATGGTCTTTTAAGAAAAAAAATTGATGTAACTAGTCATATTGGCTTATTGTTTGAAACATTTTTTTTAATGCCTTTTTTTGCAGCATACTTATTATATATTCATAGCCATGGTGGGGGAAATTTCTCTATTGATGACACAAATACATCATTACTATTAATCGGCGCAGGTATAATTACAGTATTGCCATTATTCTTATTTAATTTAGGGGTAAAGATACTTCCTTTGGGAATTGCAGGTCTTGTTTTCTATATCGTGCCGACATTACAATTTATAACTTCAGTATTATTTTTAGGAGAAATCATATTAGTAGAAAAGCTAATTAGCTTTATTATAATATGGTTTGCGGTAATAATTTTTATTTATGATTCTTCAAAAAATAAAAGGTACGTCAGCTAATTCTTACTGTAAAATTCTACAACTAAATTAGGTTCCATTGTAACAGGATAAGGGATGTCGCCTAAGAGAGGAGCTCTCAAGAATCTTCCTTTTAATTCCTTTTGATCAACCTCTAGATATTCAGGAATCTCTCTTTCCTGCGATGTAATCGATCCTTGCACAATTGCCATTTGTTTGCTCTTTTCAGAAATAACAATTTCATCCCCATCTTTAACAGAATAAGAAGGAATATTAACTCTTTTTCCATTAATTTTAATGTGGCCATGATTGACAAATTGTCTTGCTGCAAATATTGTTGGCACAAATTTCATTCTATACACAACTGCATCTAATCTTCTTTCTAATAATTCAACAAAAATTTCACCTGTATTTCCTTTTTTATTAAGAGCTTTTTTATACAACCTCTTAAACTGATGTTCTGAAATGTCGCCGTAATAGAATTTAAGCTTTTGCTTTGCAAAAAGTTGCGTGCCGTAATCTGATCTTTTGCCTTTTAGAGTAGGTCCGTGCTGACCTGGCCTAGTGTTTCTTTTGTTATATGGACTTCTTGGCCTGCCCCAGAGATTACAGCCTAATCTCCTATCAACTTTATGTCTAGAATTATTTCTTTTTGTCATAAATTTACATATAAAATTTTGATTATGGCTTTATAATCATAATAACCTTCGTGTCAAATTAATATTATTTTTGTCTAAAAATCGGATTTTTAAGTTTTTTCAAGATTCCTCTAAATGTTCTTATTTCCTGTGATGTAAAATTAGCTCTTAAAAACATATTCTGTATATTTTCAAACATTATTTTTCTTTTTTCAGGCGGATTTAAAAAACCACTTGAAATTAGATCTTGATGCAAGTGATTCATAAGTCCATTAAATTCAGCCTTTGTAGCAATATCAATAAAGATATTACTTGACCTCTGAATATTATGATAAAACTTAGATAATTCATAGCAAATTATTAAAACACTATGTGAAAGATTCAGGGAAGTTTGCTTTGACTTAAGTGGTAATGAAAAAATACAATCACACTTGGAAATAACTTCGTTGGAAAGTCCTGAATTTTCAGGACCAAAAACTATACCGACCTTATGAGTATCAGAAATTATTTTTTTAATTTCTAAAAATGAAAAAAAATGATCCTTTCTTGCATAACGTCTTCTGGCAGTAGTTGCTACAAGAAAATTTAAATCAGAAACAGAATTCTCAAAACTATCAAAGATTTTTGTTTTACTTATAATTTTTTTTGCATGAACTGATGATTTAATTGCTAGCTTATTTGGCCATCCATCTCTTGGATTAACAATTCTTAAATCATAAAATCCACAATTCATCATTGCTCTTGCTGACATACCAATATTTTCAGGAAGTTGTGGATTTACTAATATGATTGCTAAGTTTTTATTTTTTAACATTTAAATCATGATATAACTTATAAGTAATACTATCGTGTATAGCGTTATAAGATGCATCAATTATATTTGTTGACACTCCAATAGTTGACCAATAATTACTTTTTTCATCTCTTGATTCTATTGTTACTCTAGTTAAAGCGCCCGTTCCCTTGTCGGAAGAAACAATTCTAACTTTATAGTCTGACAATCTTAGATTATCTATAGTAGGATAAAAACTTACCAATGCTTTTCTTAATGCGCGATCAAGTGCGTTAACAGGTCCATTTCCGTTTGCAACTGTCATTTTTTCTTCTTTGTTGACTCTGATATCTATTGTGGCTTCTGATTCAGTAATTAATTTTCCTTTTGCGTTCCATCGCCTTTCATCAATTACCCTAAACCGATTTAGAATAAAATAATCATCAATTTGATTTAACTCTCTTCGAACAAGAATTTCAAAGCTTGCAAGCGCCCCATCGTAAGAATAACCCTCAAATTGTTTTTCTTTTACTAAGCTGACAATTTTTTCTACCGTTTCTTTGCTAACATTAATTTTTAGATCTTCAAGCTGAGATAAAACATTAGCTCTGCCAGCTTGATCTGAAATAACAATATTTCTAGTATTACCAACTATTCTTGGATCAATATGTTCATATGTTGAAGGATCTTTACTAATAGCTGAAGCGTGCAGTCCTCCCTTATGAGAAAATGCATACTCTCCCACATATGGAGATTGGTTTATTGGAGATCTATTTAAACGCTCATTAAGCATGTTAGAAGTTGTCCTTAGATGCTTTAAATTTTCTTTTTTAATATTTGTTTTAAATTCAGTCTTTAAAACTAATGTTGGAATTAAAGATATTAAATTAGTATTTCCACACCTTTCACCCAATCCATTAATTGTTCCCTGAATATGACAAGCCCCGGCTTTCACTGCTGCTAAACTATTCGCAACAGCATTATCAGTATCATTGTGAGCGTGAATTCCAATATTTTCTCCAGGAACTACTTTTATTACATCAGTAACTATTTCAGATATTTCATCTGGAAGTGTTCCTCCATTAGTATCGCATAAAACAATCCATCGAGCCCCAGATTTATATGCAGCCCTTACGCACTCTAATGCAAAGTTTTTATCTAATTTATAACCATCAAAAAAGTGCTCTGCATCGAAAATTGCCTCCTTGCCAGATTTTGTTATTTGCTTAATACTATCTTCAATCATTTCAATATTTTCTTTTTTTGAAATATTAAGCGCTACATCCACATGAAATGCAGAAGTTTTTCCAACTATACACACTGATGATGCTGATGAATTAATCAAAGAGCTTAATCCTGGGTCATTTGCTGAGCTTCTTCCAGCTCTTCTGGTCATGCCAAATGCAGTAAGTGATGCGTTAGCAAATTTTGGCGGATTCAAAAAAAACTCATTATCAGTTGGGTTTGCGCCTGGCCAACCTCCCTCAATATAATCAATACCAATCTTATCGAGCGCTTCTGATATTACTATTTTATCACTCACAGAGAAATCAACTCCTGTGGTTTGCTGACCATCCCTTAGCGTAGTATCAAAAATATATATTTTTTTATCTTCCATTTTTTAATTTCCATATAGTCTTGTTATTGCTATCTTCTAAAATAATCCCCTTTTTATCAAGTTTTAATCTGATTGCATCAGCTAACTCAAAATTATGCGCATGTCGAGCTAAATTCCTTTCATTTATCATTTTTTCTATTTCTGATTTATCTTCATTACTAAGTGATTTTTTATCTTTAACAAACCAAGCATTAGGATCTAAAGTAAACAAACCCATTAATTGTCCATAAAATTTAATTTGATTCCTATATGCTAACCAATCTTTATCAGAAATATTTTTATCATTAAGCTTATTAACTAGTTCATGAATTTCTGAAATTGCCATAGGTGTGTTCAAGTCATCAAGCAATGAATTTGGAATTAATTGTTGGGCGCCATCATTTTTTACATTGCGTAAATTAAGTGCTTTATAAATTTTATTAAGTTGCGTGTGGGATGATTCGAGTAATTCTCTGGAGAAATTTATTGGCTGCCTGTAATGGGTAGAAAGCATAGAAAATCTTAGTATTTCTCCATTATATTCTTTTAACAAATTTCGAATTGTTAATATATTTCCAAGTGACTTTGACATTTTTTCACCCTTTATATTTAGATAACCATTATGCATCCAATATTTTGCAAAAAATTTTCCATGTGAAGATTCACTTTGAGCAATTTCATTTTCATGGTGCGGGAAAACTAAATCTGCTCCCCCTGCATGAATATCAAAACTCTCACCTAAATATTTTTTTGTCATAGCTGAACATTCAATATGCCAACCCGGCCTTCCTCTCCCCCAGGGACTTTCCCATCCCGGTTCATCATTCTTCGAAGGTTTCCAAAGAACAAAATCAAACTGGTTTTTCTTGTAAGGCGCAACTTCTACTCTAGAACCGGCTATCATTTCATCTAAAGATCTTTTTGACAATTTTCCATATTCTTTAGACATATTAGTATCAAATAGAACGTGATTTTCTTTGATATATGCAAATTTCTTATTGATTAAATCAGAAATCATTAAAATCATCTCTGGGATTGTTTCCGTTGCTTTTGGTTCAAAATCTGGATCTAAAACATTTAAACTGTTTATATCTTCATGAAAAAAATTTATTGTTTGCTTTGTTAATTCCTCTGTTGATATTTTTTTTTCATTTGCTGATACAATTATCTTATCGTCAATATCGGTAATATTTCTAGCATAAGAAACCCGATCTTCTCCATAAATTGATCTTAATACCCTATAAAGCGTATCAAATACAATGATTGGTCTAGCGTTACCAATATGAGCAAAATCATAAACAGTTGGGCCACAAACATACATACGAACTTTTTTATTGTTTATCGGAGTAAATTTTTGTTTTTTTCCACTTAATGTATCAAAAATTTTTAAATTCATTTTTTATTTACCTAGTCTGAATAAGATTAATTTTTTTGTCATCAAAGGTATTAAATATTTTAGTTCTGGACCATGTTCTCTGCCAGTGAGCGCTAATCTTAAAGGCATAAAAAGTTTTTTACCCTTTCTGTCAGAGATTTTGTCAATATTGACTAGCCATTCTTCCCAAGTATTAATTGTAAAAGGTTCTTTAGGCAATACTGACGAACATTTATCAAGAAAATCCTTATCAGAATTATATAGAATCTTGCTTGAGGATATAATTTCTATCCATTCATTGGCTTCATGCATAAATTCAATATTATTTTTAATTAAATTCCAAAATTCCTCTTTAATATCTTTGATTCCTAGTTTTGATAATGCTTCCTGAGCATTATCAAATTTCATTTTTTTTAATACATTAGAGTTTATTCTAATTAGATCCTTTTTATTGAATTTTGGTGATGAGCGTGCCAAAGATTTTATATCAAAAGACTCGAGTATTGAATTAAGTTCAATTTTACTGCTCATATCTTTACTTGTTCCAATGGTAGAAAGATAATTTATAATCGAAATTGGTTCAAGACCGTCGTCTGATAAACTTTTTATTGATAAACTGCCTAGCCTTTTTCCTAAGCTTTTCCCGCTTTCATCGGTGATTAATGGGTGGTGGCCAAAATTTGGAGGCTTAGAGCCTAGCGATTCAAATAATTGAATATGGAATGCAGTATTATTTACGTGATCTTCGCCCCTAATTATATCGGTTACGTTTTCGGTAATGTCATCAATTACTGATGGCAGGTGGTATAACAAACTTCCATTTTCCCTAATAAGTATCGGATCACTTAAGTTTTTTGAATCAAATGAAACATCACCCCTAATTATATCATTCCAAATTATTGTTTTATCTTCAACAAAAAATCTCCAGTGAGGTTTTTTTCCACTTAATAAAAAGTCTTCTTTTTCTTTGTCAGTAAGTTTAAGCGAACTTCGATCATAAATCGGGGGTTTTCCAGAAGATAATAATGATTTTCTTTTTAAAGCAAGTTCCTCTGCAGTTTCAAAACAAGGATAAAGCCTATCCATTCCTTTTAGTTCTAGAATTTTTGTATTATAATTTTTTAATCTTTCGGATTGTTTAAAACTTGATGACCAATTGATTTTTAACCACAATAAATCGTTTTTAATTGAATCAACATACTTATCTTTGCTACGTTCGGTATCTGTATCATCAATGCGTAATATGAATTCACCATAATTTTTTTTTGCATATATCCAATTTAATATTGCTGATCTAGCATTACCCAGATGCAAGTCGCCGGTTGGACTTGGGGCAAAACGCGTTAAAACTTTTTTATCACTATTCATCCTTAAACTTACATACGGGAATTGGCTTCATTTTGTGCAAATTATTATCTCTTATAGATTTATATTTATTGTAATACCTACTTTTATTATTTTTCATCGCTTCTTCAATCTGTTTATAGGTGAGGCCTAACTGATCTTCATCTTTACGATTATCATCCCATAATCCATCAGTAGGTTCAGCCATTATAATTGAATCTAGAATACCTAATTCTTTACTCATTTCCCAGACTTGAGTTTTAGTACAATCAGCGATGGGTGAAATATCAACTCCTCCGTCACCATATTTTGTAAAAAAACCAACACCAAAATCCTCAACTTTATTTCCCGTCCCCACAACTAAGCCATTTTCTGATTGTGCAATCTGATACAATGCCATCATACGTAATCTTGAACGTGAATTAGCAAAGCCATGCTCGTTATCGAATCTATTCATATTTTCTATAAAAACAGAAAAAACGTTGTCTAAAGAAATATTATAAGAAATTACATTGTTAAAATTTTTTTTTAACCAATTCTGATGTTGCTGACTAAGGGAGATTTGTTCAGAATGTTGTTTTATTGGCATAGAAACTACAATAGTTTTAATTCCTGTCATAGCACAAATTGTGCTTGTGAGAGCAGAATCAATTCCACCAGAAACACCTACAACAAGGGAAGTATGTTTGGATTTATACGAATCAAGATAATCTAAAATCCAATTTTTAATATAATTAATTCTTTCAGCTGATTTCATAAAATTGATAATTTATAATCAATATATATTAATTATTCTAAATATTAATAGTGGCTTTTAAAGTCTGATCTCTCTCTTCCTTAAGAAAGTCAGATAAAAGAAACGCTAATTCTAATGATTGTGAAGCATTAAGCCTTGGATCGCAAAAAGTATGGTATCTACTAGAAAGGTCATTTTCTGTTATTTCTTGAACACCTCCTGTACATTCAGTAACATTTTGACCAGTCATTTCAAGATGTACTCCTCCAGGATAAGAACCCTCTGATCTATGAATTTGAAAAAACTGTTGGATTTCTGAAACGACACTTTTTAATGATCTGGTTTTGTATCCGTTGCTAGACTTTTCGGTATTCCCGTGCATTGGATCACACGTCCATACAACTTTTCTGCCATCAGATTCTACGTACTTAACAATTGAAGGTAGAATATCTGCAACTTTTTTAGCCCCCATGCGACATATTAATGTTATTCTTCCTGGAATATTATTTGGGTTAAGTATATCTAATAATTTTAATAACTCATCCTTTTCAATAGAAGGGCCTACCTTAATTCCAATTGGATTACTAATTCCTTTCATAAATTCTACATGCGCACCATCTGGTTGACGCGTTCGATCGCCAATCCAAAGCATATGCGCTGAAACATCGTACCATTTTCCCGTTGTACTATCAATTCTGGTTAAAGCCTGCTCGTAGGGTAAAAGTAATGCTTCATGACTAGTATAAAAGTCGGTTTCTCTTACTTGCCTAACGGATTTTTCATTTATTCCACATGCTTCCATAAAAGTAAGACACTCTTCAATTCTTCCTGCTATTTCTTCAAATTTTTTTGATGCTTGACTATCGCCTAGAAAGCTAACATTCCATTGATGAATTCTTTTTAAATTAGCAAAACCGCCTTGAGCAAAAGCTCTTAACAAGTTTAATGTGGCCGCAGACTGATTGTATGCTTGAATTAATCTTTCTGGATCTGGCTCTCTTAAATTGTTTTCAATACTTATATCGTTGATTATGTCTCCTTTATAACTTTGAAATTCTTTCCCGTTAATATTTTCATATTCAGATGATCTTGGTTTAGCAAATTGTCCTGCCATTCTTCCAACTTTAATGACCGGGCATGAGGCTCCAAAAGTTAAAACAATTGCCATTTGAAGAAGTACTTTAAAAGAATCTCTAATTTGATCAGGATGAAATTCTGCGAAACTTTCAGCACAATCACCTCCTTGCAAAAGAAATGCGCTTCCGTTTGCAACCTGTGCAAGATTTCTTTCTAATTTTCTCGCCTCACCAGCAAAAACTAATGGAGGAAAATTTTCAACTTTTTTTAAGGCACTATCGAGCGCTACCTTATCTTTATATTCAGGCAGGTGTTTTGCCTGCTTGTCTCTCCAACTATCAGGTGTCCATGATTTTCTTTCAATATTCATAATTTTAAGCCTATAGCCCTCCTGAATCGTTCAAACAAGTTTTTTCTAATAATAATATTAAATATCTAAATTTTGGCAAATTTCTTAGTATTTTTCTTTTTTCTAATAATTAACTTTGCTCTTTCTATAGCTAAAGAGGACTCTGCGACGTTTTTTGTAACTACGCTACCTGCTCCTATAGTTGAATTCTTATTTATCCTTATCGGTGCTATTAAAGAGCAATTAGACCCAATAAAGACCTTGTCACCTATAATTGTTTTATTTTTTTTAAAACCATCATAATTGCATGTAATAGTCCCCGCTCCAATATTTACTTTTCTTCCAACTGAACTATCTCCAATATAACTTAGGTGTGAAATTGATGAAGAATTTCCTATTGTTGAATTTTTTATTTCAACAAAATTACCAATCTTTACATTATCTTGTAAAATAGTTTTAGGCCTTATTCTTGCATATGGGCCAATCTTACAATTTTTGCCCACCACACAGCCCTCAAGATAGGAGCCGCTTAAAATTTTTGAAGAATCCTTTATTACAACACCGCTTTTAAATATGGTATTAGGTTCAATAATTACATCTTTACCAATTTTAGTATCATAACTAATTCTTATTGTATCTGGGTCAATTAGCGTGACTCCTTTAGAAATTAATTTTTCTTTAAAAATTTTCTGAAATTTACCTTCCAAATCAATTAATTGTCTTGTCGAATTTACTCCAAGAACCTCGTCTTCATTGCAATTCATAAATGTGAATGGCTTGTTTTCATTATAAGCTATCTTACATATATCGGTTAGGAATCTTTCTTTTTGAAAATTTTTGTTAGATATTTTTTTTATTGTACTAAACAAGTATTTTGCATCACAAATCATAATTCCAGAATTACATAAATTAATTTCTTTTTCTTTACTGTTCGTATCTTTTTCTTCGATGACATCAGTGACAAATTTATTATTAGTAATTACTCTTCCATATCCAAAAGGTTTTTTTGTAACAAAAGTAACTATTGTTCCAATTGACAATGAACGATTTTTCTTTCTAATTAATTTTTTTATTGTTGAATCTTTTATTAATGGAACATCTCCAAAAAGAACGATAACGTTATTATTTATTTTTGATACCAATTTTTCTGCACACTGGACTGCATGAGCAGTGCCGAGTCTATTCTTTTGAATAACTGACTTAGCATTTTTGAAGTTTTTCTTTACATACTCTTTTACCTCTTTAGAGCAAACGTAATTTACATCTGTTGTTGTATTATTTACAGCTAGATCGTTAACATAATCTAATAAACTCCTGTCACAAATTTGGTGAAGAACTTTGCTCATTGAGCTTTTCATTCTTTTACTTTTGCCAGCCGCAAGTATCACAAAAGATATTTTTTTCATTTCTATATAAGATTAAATTATTTTATTATTATTAAGATTTTAATGTTTAAACTAAAAAAAATAATATTTTAAGCATTTTATTATCAATATATTTTTCTTAATATTTCATTGCCCAAATTAATTATTTCTCTTGATGAAGGGGAGTTTATGCCAATATCTACAACGCCTCTTCCAACGCTATAAGTTTCCGCAAGAATAACTTTAGCGGTTATTTTGGATCTAGCAATTTTTGCACCCGCGTATCTCAATCTCAATGTCATTGCTTCTGTCAATCTTGCTCTGGGCATAACCCTATTTAATATAACAGTTGATTCCCTTCTTTCCTTTTTCACTAAATCCAGAAAGGGAATTGTAGCTACAATATCAACTGGAGTCGGCTGAACAGGTACAAAAACATGATTTGAAGATCTTACTATTATAACTGAATCCATTGTTATTGAGGGTGGACTATCTATTATGATAAAATCAAATTTTTTCTTTATTTCTTTTATTTGCTCTAAAAAATCAGACGAGTTGTATTTTAATAATTCTATACCTGTATCATTTTCTCCATAATACCCTTTCCTGGATTCAAACCAATGAGATAAACTTTTTTGATTGTCCGCATCTATAATTGCAACTTTGTAGCCACTATTGCTCCATAATACAGCAAGATTGGAGCTAATAGTTGTTTTCCCAGATCCCCCTTTTTGATTAGCTAAAGAAATTACTTTTCCCATAACAAACTTTTATACTATTATTGTCCTTGTTTTAATAAAAAGTTAAAGTTTTTTATAAATAATAGTTAGATATGCAAATAAAAAAGGGTGTAAGTGTTTTAAAAAATGGCAAGTTGGTAGCGTTTCCAACTGAAACAGTTTATGGACTGGGCACAGATGCTGAAAATGATGATGCGGTATTAAAGATATTCGAAATGAAAAATAGGCCAATGTTTAATCCTTTAATATGTCATTTCAAAGATATAGATGCGGTAAGACAACAGGCAGTATTTAATAAAGATGCAGAAAAACTAGCTGCAAAATTATGGCCCGGGCCTTTAACAATTGTAATGAATAAAAACAAAAAATGTACTGTATCAAATATAGCCTCTAGCGGATTAAGAACAATTGCATGCAGAATTCCCTCAAATCCTATAGCTAGAGATTTGTTAGAGAAATTTAATGGTATCATTGCTGCTCCCAGTGCTAATATTTCTTCAAGATTAACAGCGACTTCAAAAAAACATGTTGTCAAAAATTTTGGTAAAAAAATATTTATTATTGATGGGGGAACTTCTGAATTTGGAATTGAGTCAACAGTAGTAGATCTTTCTCAAGAAACTCCTAGAATTTTGAGACCTGGCGCTATAGAAAATAAAATAATAAAAGAGATTTTACCTAACTTGATAGAAAATGATGATAATAATATGCCTATTAAATCTCCAGGGCAGCTCTACAAGCATTACTCTCCAAATATTCCTTTAAGATTAAATGTGAAAGATGTTAAAAAAAATGAAGTATTGCTAAATTTTGGAAAAAATAATCTAAAATCAAGGATAAAAGAAATTAATTTAAGTATAAATTCAGATTTAAGAGAAGCGGCAAAGAATTTATTTAAATTTCTATATGAACTTGACAATAAAAAATATTCAGGAATAGCTATAGCACCAATTGATAACAAAGGTATGGGCATAGCAATAAACGATAGATTAAAACGAGCAGCTTTTACCGAATAGTATCCAGTAATTTATAATAAGCTACCCCAAGTGAGTATATTGGTCTTCTTAATAAATCGCCACCAGGAATTGTTAAATGTGGAATTGATGCAAAAAGATTAAATCTATCTTTTTCTCCTGATATGTATTCTGAAATTAATTTTCCTGCTAGAGTTGTTAGTGCAACGCCATGACCAGAGAATCCATGTGCATAAATTACTTTATTATTATATGTTGATCCAAAATTAGGAAAACGATTTACTGTTATAGCCAATGTGCCTCCCCAACAAAAATCTATTTTATGGTACTTTAAATATGGGAACACTTTATACATCCTTTTTTTTACATAACTTGATGCATCTGATAAAAAATTCTTAGTGAATGTTTCCCCTCCACCAAAGATTAATCGCCAATCATTAGAGAATCTATAGTAATCTATTATGAATCTAGTATCACTTACTGCATAATTATTCTTAATTATTGTAGAAGCCTTTTCCTTACCAAGGGGCTCAGTTGCAAGTATATAATTATTTATTGGCATAAATTTATTCCTGATATTACCTAAAAGATCGTCAAGATATCCATTACAAGCCACAACTGCAAAATCTGCCCTTACCTCTCCTTTTTTTGTTACTATCCTTGCCCCATTCTCAGTTTGATGAATTTTCAAGACTGGACTATTTTCATAAATATCTACCTTTAATTTTAGCGATTCATTAGCAATCCCGTATAGATATTTTAGTGGATGAAGGTGATAACTTCCCTTATTTAGCATTCCTGAATAATATTTCTCAGAATTAATTTCTTCCCTAATTTCTATTTTGTCTAAATGTAAATATTTATTATAATTGTATTTTTTTTGCATATGCTCAATTTCGCCCAAAAAATATTTACTATCTTGTTCATAATAACCGGCAGTTAAAACCCCATTTTTCAAATCACAATCAATTTTAAATTGCTCAATATTATTTTTTACTTCCTCAACTGCTTCAAGTCCCATATTCCAAAGTTCTTTTGCATGTTCAAAACCTAATAGTTTTTCTATGACCTTTTGCTCCTTGCGCAGACCTCCTCCAAGCTGACCTCCATTTCTTCCTGATGCCCCCGAACCTATTTTTTTAGCTTCCAAAATTAAAACTTTGTATCCTTGCTTGGCAAGGTAAAGTGCGCTGGCTATCCCAGTAAACCCCCCTCCAACAATACATACGTCTACCCTAATATTTTCTTTAAGTTCTGGGCGTGATTCAAATTTTGTTGAAGAAAACTGATAATAATTATCTTTCTCATTATCATGTTGTTCATATGTTGGTTTTTTGGTATTATTAAAAATCTTCATGTTACTATATAGATATTAAGTATTTTTTTGATAATACTATTTATTATTAACTCAAACAATGTAATTTATGAAAAACGAATTTGAAAATTGGCTAAATGAAAAATCTATTACTGAGGTTGAATGCTTAGTGGCAGATTTAGGCGGTACAGCTAGAGGTAAAATATTACCTTCAAAAAAATTTGTTGAAGGATTGCAAGATAATAGCCATAGAATGCCTCAATCAATTTTTATTCAAACAATATCAGGTCAATATGCTAATGATGTAGAAGGTGGACTTGCACACGACATATATAATCCAACTGATACCGATGTGAATATAAAACCAGATTTTAAAACTATGCGCTTGGTACCATGGTATGATGATCCAACAGCACAAGTTATTTGCGATGCATATGAAATGAATGGCATTCCTGTTGAAAATGCACCGAGGCATATTCTAAAGAAAATATTGAAATTATATGAAGAAAAGGGTCTGCAGCCAGTTGTTTCTCCAGAGGTTGAATTTTATCTTGTTAAGCAAAATTCTGATCCAGATTATCCATTAGAGGTTCCAGTTGGACAATCTGGAAGACAGGAAACGGGCAGACAGTCATATGGCATTGATGCAGTTAATGAATTTGATCCGTTATTTGAGGATGTTTACAATTTCTGTGAACAACAAAATATTGATATTGATACTATGAATCATGAATCCGGATCTGCTCAAATGGAAATTAATTTTCAACACGGCGACCCATTAGAGTTGGCTGATCAAGTTTTTTTATTTAAAAGAACTCTGAGACAAACAGCTTTAAGACACAAACTTTATGCAACTTTTATGGCTAAACCAATGAAGGGTCAACCTGGCAGCGCTTTGCATCTTCATCAATCATTAATTGATATAAATAAAAAAGATAATATCTTTGGATCAGATGGGTCAGAATTTTCTGAAATATTTATGCAGTATATTGCTGGATTGCAAAAATACACACCTCTTCTAATGCCAATTTACGCTCCTCATGTTAATTCGTATAAAAGGCTTTTTGCAACCTACGGATCGCCAAAAAATATTAATTGGGGAATTGCTAACAGATCTTGCGGATTCAGAATTCCGGTATCAGATAAAAAAAACCTAAGGGTTGAAAACAGATTGGCAGGTTCTGATACAAATCCTTATCTTGTTTTTGCGGCGAATCTAGCATCAGGTTTTTTAGGAATCGAAAAAAAATTAACTCCAACCTCAGAAACTAAAGAAAGTCTTTTTAACCAAGAATCTACTAGTTTGCCTGCAAATGTAAATGAGGCTATTTTACAATTTGAAGAAAATGAAGATATTAATAATATCTTTGGAGAAAAATTTGTTAAAACACTTGTTGCAATGAGGAAAGTAGAATACTTAGCATATATGGAAGTTGTTAGTCCTTGGGAAAGAGAATATTTATTGCTTAACGTTTAATATTATGCACTTATTAAATAGAAACACAAGACAATGGCAAGAAATTGATTCTGCCCACCATCTTCATCCTTTTACCGATCATCAACTTCTAGAAAAAACTGGTAGTAGAGTAATTACGTCGGCTAAAGGTAGTTATATTAAAGATAGTGAGAACAATGAAATACTGGATATGATGGCGGGCCTTTGGTGTGTCAACATTGGATATGGAAGAAATGAACTAGCTGAAGTAGCTAAAGAGCAAATGGAATTGCTACCGTATTATAACACTTTTTTTAAAACTGCGACTACACCTGCTATAGAATTGGGTAGAATACTTTCAGAAATAACTCCAAAAGGTATTGAACATTTTTTCTACGGATCAAGCGGATCTGAGTCTAATGATACTTTAGTTCGTCTAGTTAGAAGATATTGGGATATATTAGGGAAAAAAAATAAAAAAACATTCATTACAAGAACATATGCATATCATGGAAGCACTATGGCTTCAGCAAGTCTAGGAGGCATGGAAGCTATGCATAGTCAAGGGGATCTCCCACTACCAGGCTTTGTGCATGTAATGCCACCTTATCATTATAAATTTGGAAAAGAATTAACCGAAGATGAGTTTACAGTTCTTGCGGTTAAAGAAATTGAGAATAAAATTTTAGAACTTGGACAAGATAATATTGCCGCATTTATGGGAGAACCTATTCAAGGTGCTGGGGGAGTAATAGTTCCTCCACCAAATTATTGGAGTTTAGTTCAGGATCTTTGTAAAAAATATGACATTTTATTATGCGTTGATGAAGTCATTTGTGGATTTGGAAGAACGGGCGAATGGTTTGGTTCACAACATTTCAAAATTGATCCAGACATAATTACTTTCGCCAAAGGTATAACATCAGGATATTTGCCTTTATCTGGAATTGGAATTGGAAAAAGAGTTTCGGAAACATTTATAAACAAAGGCGGGGAGTTTTATCATGGTTATACTTACTCCGGTCATCCAGTTGCATGCGCCGTAGCAATTGAGAATATAAGAATTATAAAAGATGAAGGTATGATCGAGAATGTTAAAAAAAATACAGCCCCTTATCTACAAAAAAGAATGAGGGAATTTGAAAATCATCCATTAGTAGGAGAAGTTAGAGGGCAAGGATTGCTAGCCGGAGTAGAATTGGTTAAAAATAAAGAAAAAAAGGAATTATTTGATCCACCTGGAAAAGTTGGAAATATTTGCAGAGACCATTGTATGAATAATAATCTTATAATGAGAGCTGTTCGAGATGGAATGATGTGCTCTCCTCCACTGTCTGTTACAAAAGATGATATTGATGAATGTATTGTACGTTTAAAAAAATCACTTGATTTAACATTATCAGATGTAAAAAGATTGGGTCTGTAATTATATTGATAAAAGCAATCTTCTTAAGTACCAAGTTTTAAAACTATCTAAAGATTTTTCCATTTTTGACAACGGTCCTGGTTTATATTTTTTTGATAAAACCCCCTTTTGATTATCTTCTATAATTTTTTTATCTGCTATTGTTGTTTTGTCCCACATCCATACCATATTTTGTAAATCATAATCTTTACCTTCAACAGCGTCTTTGTGAACTAACCACGTTAACTCAACATCTGTTTCTATTGGTCCTTTAGGAATGAAGGTAAATAAAGTTGCAAAATCATTGCACATTAGCAAACTGTTAAATGGTGAAGGCCCGACAGAAGTATATCCCCCATCTCTTTCTTTAAATTTTCCCATTAAAGGTGCTGCTGGCTTCCCATCCTTAGTTTCAGATAACCTCCCTCCACTCAAAGGTGTTCTTTCAGCGCTTCTTGAATACTGGGAGAATTCTTTTTCATAATAAACGCCTGTTAAGTGACCTAAAGATTGCACCTTATTGTTCCAATCTTCTAACCTCTTGTTAAATGATTTCGATTCTACACCCGACGATTGACTCCCGCCGCCGAATGATAAAATATATTCGGCATCATGTACCTGACAGTACTCTGGATGCGAAGGCTGGCAATGATAGCATTCGTGAAAATTATCTAGAGTTAATTTCCAATTACCATAAGTTGGATACACTTCTCTGTGAGCTATTTTAGCATTGCTTAAATCATGCAATTCAATGAATAAGCTTGTTGGTTTAATAAACTCATTAAAATCATCTGGATGGTCTGAAAAATTTATGAAAATTAACCCTTCATAAACTCTTAAATTGCATTTATGCAGACCCCATTCATCTTTATTAAAATTTTCTGGCATTAATCTCGCAGATTTTATGGATCCATCAATATTATAACTCCAGGCATGGTATGGGCAAACAAGTACTTTCTTATTTCCATTATTTTCAACACAAATTCTTGAACCTCTATGACGACAAACATTGTGGTGCGCATATATTTGGTTATTTGTACCTCTAATAACAATAACTGATTCATTACCTGTTTCAAAAAGGAAATAATCGCCTATATTAGGTATGCGAGAAATATGGCCAATAAATATCCAATGATTTAAAAAAAATGTATTTAAATCAATTTCAAATATATCAGGATCAGTGTAAAACTGCTGGTCAAGAGTGTATCCCGGTCTCTGCAGTTCAACTAACTCTTTTAATTTATCCAATGAAATTGTGGTCATTTTATACATTTTATACTATTAATTGAATGTGCGTTCAATGAAATTTAAACATCATTATGAAAAATAATAAATCAATTTTTAATATACCTGCAAGATTTGAGGAACATGAATGCACTCTCATTACATGGCCGTGCATTGGTGATAGCGAAATAGATTCTTTTAGAAAAGAAATTACAATTTTTATAAAATCTATGGCAAAATATGAAAAAATTATTCTAATTGTTGATCCAGCTGATAGTTTGAATGCTATTGAGCAATGTTCAGAATTTGCTGAAATATGGATTATGCCAACAGATATGTCTTGGATAAGAGATAATGGTCCGATATTCACTAAAAAAGAAAATGATGAGATAGTTGCTATAAATTTTGAGTTTAACGGTTGGGGAAATAAGTTTTATCCTTATGATAAAGTAAAAAATATTCCTTCTTTGATTGCAAAAAAATTAAATATAGAATGTATAAAATCAAAACTTGTACTTGAAGGAGGCGGAGTTAGTTTTGATGGCGAAGGTACAATGATAACAACAGAACAAATGTTACTAAATCCAAATAGAAATTCAAATTTCAACAAGCAACAAATTGAATCAGAGTTAGATAATTTACTAGGAATTAAAAAAGTAATTTGGTTAAAAAAAGGCCTTGTAGAAGATGAAGGTACAGATGGTCATGTTGACTGTGTTGTTGAATATGTGTCTTCGGGAAAGATTATTGTTCAAACTACTAATCAAACCAATAATCCAAACTACGAATTATTAAAAATAAATTTAGAAATTTTAAAAAATGAAAAAGATGCAAATGGAAAAAATTTTGAGATTATTGAAATGCCTTATCTTCCATATTTTCCAAAAAAATATAAAAATCAAAAATTTGTATCTCCTTATACAAATTATTATATAGCTAACAAAGCTATTATGGTTCCAGAAGTTGATCCTAGTTTGGATAATTTAGCATTTAAAATAATAGAAGAAGTTTTTCCTGATCGAGAAGTTGTTCCGATTCCTGCTTTTTACCAAGCAATAGGTGGAGGTGGGCCCGGCTGTATTACGCAACAGGTACCAATTTCTTCTAATGTTAAATTATAATGAACTCTTTTAAACCTTTATTTAATTTATTTCATTATCTTTGGCCAAAAGACAACAGAGGTTTTAAAATCAGATTTGTTTTAGCTATATTTTTTCTAGTTTTTGCAAAAGTTTCAAATGTATTTGTTCCAATTTTTCTTGGCAAAACAGTAGACGCTCTTGATGGAATTAATACCGCATCTATAGTGTTAGCAATACCGATAACATTAATAGCCGCATACGGTCTTGCGAGATTTTTACACGTCGCTTTTGGGGAAATTAGAGATGCTTTATTTGTAAGGATTGGACAAAATGCAATAAGACGTGCTGCTCTAAAAGTTTTTGACCATCTTCACAGCTTATCGTTAAAATTTCATCTAAATAGGCAAACCGGTGCCTTAAGCAGAATAATCGATCGCGGCATAGGGGGTATAGAATTTACATTGCGTTTCGTTACCTTCAATGTATTTCCCACTCTATTAGAAATATTATTAGTTTGCATTATTCTTGTAAACCTATTTAGCTGGTATTTTTCATTTATAACTTTTTTTATAATTGTTTTTTATGTTTCTTTCACATTTCTAATAACGGAATGGAGAGTTAAAATCAGAAAACAAATGAACGAAGCTGATAACGCAAGAGGTCAAAAATCAATTGATAGTTTGATTAATTTTGAAACCGTTAAATATTTTAATAACGAAAATTATGAATCTGCAAGATATGACCAAGCTTTAAAAAATTACGAACATTTTGCGGTTAAAAGTGCCATTAGTCTAACATATTTGAATGCTGGCCAAGCAATAATCATTTCTGTTGGAATGATTGGTATGATGATATTGGCAGCTCTGCAAATTCAATCTGGCTATATGACAATAGGTGATTTCATTATAGTGAACACTTATTTAATTCAACTTGCTATTCCTTTAAATTTTATAGGCTTTGTTTATTGGCAGATTAAACAATCCCTTGTTGATATGGAAAATATGTTTACACTTTTAGATGAGAAAACTGAAGTGAGTGACAAAAAAGGTGCAAAAGATTTAATTATTTCTCAAGCATCAATAAAATTTAAAAATGTTTCATTTAATTATGATGAAAAAAGAAAGATAATAAAGAATATATCTTTTGAAATATTACCTAACCATACAGTAGCGATTGTCGGTCCTACAGGAGCAGGAAAATCGACAATAAGTAAAATTTTTTTTAGATTTTATAATCCTGATTCAGGAGAAATTTTTATAGATGATCAAAATATTAACGAAGTTACTCAGAGCTCCCTTCGTCAGCAAATAGCTGTAGTACCACAAGATACAGTTCTATTTAATGACACCCTTTATTATAATATTGCTTATGGGAATCCTAATGCAACTATAGATGATGTTAAATTGGTCGCTAAAATGGCCCAATTACATACTTTTATAGAAGATCTTCCTGAGGGGTACGATACTATTGTTGGAGAACGAGGACTAAAACTTTCTGGAGGAGAAAAACAAAGAGTAGCAATTGCGCGTGCTTTATTAAAAAAACCTAAAATTTTCTTTTTTGATGAGGCAACTTCTTCATTGGACACAAATACTGAAAAGGAAATACAAAAGAATTTAGAGGAATTATCCAAAGATACTACAACGATGGTAATTGCACATAGACTTTCGACAGTTGTAAATTCAAATACTATTTTAGTACTTAATGAAGGGGAAATAGCTGAAAGAGGAAATCATAAAAAATTAATGGAATTGAATGGACTTTACGCCAGTATGTGGCGTCAACAAGAAAAAATAATCAATAAGGTAAAATGAATAAATTAATCATAATATGCATAATATTTTTAAACGTTGCTTGTAGCAATTATAATGAAAAAGGTAAAAAGGGAGATTTTTTGTTTAGAAAATGTGCGAAATGTGGAATAAATGAAGAAAATGCTGAAACCAATTGAAAGTAATTTTTATATGCCTGCTGAATGGACTCCTCATGAGTGTTGTTGGATGCAGTGGCCTCATAAAAATCTAAACTTTAGCGGATACGAGGCAGTACCATCTTGGTCACACTTTGATTTTGAAAAAGGAATGATTGCTTGGGCTAAAGTTGCTAAAGCAATTGCAAATTTTGAAAAAGTTAAAATGATTGTTCACCCAAAAGATATAGAATATGCAAAAAAACTTTTGGATGGAGAAATAGAAATAATAAAATTTACCAATGATGATGCTTGGGCTAGAGACAGTGGTGCTATATTTCTTTTAAATAAGAATGGCAAGCTAGGGGGGGTTGATTGGGAATTTAATGGATGGGGTAAGTTTAAGCCATATGACTCAGATAATAAAATTGCTAAATTTATGATAGAACATTCATCAGCAGCTTATTTTAAAAATAATATGGTACTTGAAGGAGGTTCTGTTCATGTTGATGGTCAGGGTACACTAATAACCACTAGACAATGTTTGTTAAATAAAAACAGGAATCCAAATCTCAGTATAAGTGAAATAGAAGAAAATCTTAAAGATTATTTAGGTGTTAAAAAAATTATTTGGCTTAATAAAGGAACGGATCAAGGCACAGATGGGCATGTTGATAATATTGCATGTTTTGCAAAGCCAGGCACTGTGATTGCTTTGAGTTGTTCCGATAAAAAAGATCCTTATTATAATCAAATTAATGAAAATTTAGAAATATTAAAAACATCAACTGATTTTGGAGGTAAAAAATTAAATATTATTGAATTAGAAATGTCTTATAAAAGATTAATTCCAGAAGATGATGAACCTAGTTCCTATATAAATTTCTATATTGCCAATAATGGAATTGTTATGCCGGTATTTGGAGACGAAAAAGCTGACGAAAATGCTAAAAAAATTATTGAAAAAGTGTTCCATAATAGAAAAATTATAACTATTGATGGAATAGATATTTTAATGGGAGGTGGAAATGTCCATTGCATTACTCAACAACAACCTTTAAGTATAAGTTCATGAAAGTATTAGACGAATCAAAAAAGCAATTAAACGGTATAATTAAGGAATCAAGAAAGCATTTTGAGGATCAGAATGAAAGTTATTTTGAACATATGAAGATAGCTAGCAAAATATCATTTGATCTTCTTTCCGGCAGTGTAATGGCAATGATACACGCTATAGTTCCAGCCTTTTTTCAAACGGGTGCAAGTAAGAAAATTATAAAGTTAAATGAATATTTGCAATCTAAAAAGAGATCAAAATAATGAAAGTTGTTTTAGCTGCAACACAGATGGAATGCACTTGGGAAATAAAAGACAATATTTCTAAAGCAAAAAATTTAATAAAGAGCGCTTCCAGTAAAGGTGCTAACATTATTCTTATACAAGAATTGTTTCAAACTCCCTACTTCGGCATTGAATATGATGAAAAGATTTTTAGTCTTGCTAAGCCATTTGCAAATAATGAGGTAATTAATGAGATGGCAGAATTGGCAAAACAACTTAATGTCGTATTGCCAATAAGTTATTTTGAAGTTGAAAATAACGCATATTATAACGCAATTGCGATAATTGATGCTGATGGAAAAGTTCTTGGTAATTATAGAAAATCTCACATTCCAGACGGACCCGGTTACTTAGAAAAATATTATTTTAATCCAGGAGATACTGGTTTTAAGGTTTGGAATACAAAATTTGGAAAAATAGGTGTAGGAATTTGTTGGGACCAATGGTTCCCTGAGGCTGCTAGAATTATGGCATTAAAAGGTGCTGAAGTGCTTTTATACCCAACTGCTATTGGAGATGAACCAAAAAGTAAATATGACAGTTCAGGAGCTTGGCAGAGGGTCATGCAAGGACACGCTGCTGCTAATGTTATACCGGTAGTAGCATCAAACAGAATAGGAACCGAAACAGTTCAAGGACAATCTAATGGCTTCTACGGTAGCTCTTTCATATGTGATAGGAGTGGATCTATGCTGGCAGAGGCAAGCAGAGATAAAGAAGAAGTGATAACCGCTGAAATTGATATTGAAGATAATCATTTATTTAGAAGAAATTGGGGAATTTTTAGAGACAGAAGAATTGATCTTTATAAAGAATTATTGACCTTGGATGGTTACATCAAAGATTAAGATACCATTTATATTCAACATCAGATATTTCTTCATTAACTGCTGCAAGTTCTTTACTTTTTAAGTCAACATAAAGCTCAATATACTCTTTTGACAAATATTTGGACAATACTTTTGAATTTTTTAAAAGTTTAAGCGAATGATTTAAATTTTTTGGCATATTTTCATCTGGATTGACACACGCATTATCTGTTCTGGGTTCGTTTGGAGATAATTTGTTAGTTATCCCATAATGAATACCTGAAAGTATTGATGATAAAACTAAATAAGAGTTTGACTCTGCTCCTGAAACACGATGCTCTATCCTAGTGCTATTTTTATCTCCAGTTGGTATTCTTAGAGCTACTGATCTATTGTTTGGTCCCCAGGTATTGTTAACTGGAACAAATTGATTAGGCAAGTACCTTCTATATGCATTTAAATTAGGGGCAAAGATAGCAAATGAATCATACATTATTTCCTGTAATCCTCCGATTGAATATTTTAATACTTTGGATTCATCAGCGAAAACATTGTTGCCCTTCTCATCAAATAAGCTAATATGAATATGCATACCACTTCCTGATTGGTCCAGAAAAGGTTTTGATAAAAAACTTGCTTCATATCCGTGCAATTCAGCTGTTTCTTTTATTAATCTTCGTAAAAATGCAGAATCGTCTGCTGCTTTTAATGGATCATCAGTATGCCTGAGATTAATTTCATATTGACCAGGCGCAAATTCTGATGATGCGGTAGTTGCTGGTATATTTTGCTTTTCACAAAATTTATTAACATCTTCTAAAAAGTCGTAATAATCATCAAGTTCTTTCATTCCATAGACCTGGGTTCCTTCGCTTCTCCTTTTTGATTTAGGAGAAGTAGCAACTTTCGGTCTTTCATAAATTGATTTTCTTTTATCAAACAAATAAAATTCAAGCTCAAAAGCTATTTTTGGAAACAGATTAATTTCTTGGAATGTTTCCATTACTTTCGCCAGTATATTTCTTGGATCTACCAATGAACTATAACGATGATCATCTTGAATGCTAATTAAGACTTGAGCAATAGGGTCTTTATGCCATGGTAATGGCTTAATGGTATTTGCTATTGGATAATATGTTGCATCTGGATCTCCATCAGAGAAACCTCTTCCTTTAACATCTGGACAATATCCAGATGCGTCAAGTAAAAAAGTAGAATAGCAGAATTGAATTCCATCTGTAAAAAGTTTTTCTGCATCCGTAACGGGTATTCTTTTCCCTCTAAATAAGCCTGACAAATCAGATATTATTGCATCAATATATTTAGTCTCTGGATTTTCTTTTAAGTAATTAATTAATTCTTCATTTGTAGCTAATTCAACATTTTTAAAAATTGCTTTTGTCATATTTAACTCTTATTAGAACAAATAAATGTGTCTGTGTAAAATATATTATTCATAAGAGACCATATCTTTCCTTAGTAACACAATGTATTCCGCCGCCACCTTCAAGTAATAAACGCCCATCTAGAGTAATAATTTCTCTATTTGAAAAATGCTCTTTAATAATTGATACTGCTCTCTCATCGTTTTCATCTCCAAAAATAGGGACCAAGACTATATTATTTGCAACATGCCAATCTAAATACCCGCAACAATTCCCTATGGCAGCTGGTCCGGTACCTAACCTTGCTCGTCCTTTTTCTTTAATAATTTCAACTGTCCCTGTGTTAGTTGTAGAAAACATATCTGATGCTGGTACAGGTACAGGAATCAAATTTAGCGATTTACCAGAAGCTGTTACTGCTTCACGAAGTTCATTCAAGCTTGGTTTTAACAATCTTTGAAAAAGAGGGTCTTTTTCATTTTCAACATCTGGCCATCCATATAGAACTGTATCTTCATTTACAAATCGACACAGTAAATCAATATGACAATCCGTCTCTTCACCTAATTGTTTATCTAAGCCATCCATACCAGAGAGCCAGATAATATTTTTTAATCCTAAGTATTTACAAAGAATTTCTGTTGCCTCTTTTTCGGTCATATTTGGATTACGATTAGAGTTAAGAATTGAACTTTTCGTTACAAGCATGTCTCCGACTCCATTTACCTCATGCCCCCCTTCTTGAACTAATGGTGGATTAAAGACAGGCAATGAATATTCTTTAGCAATTGTAGAAGCAACTTTTTTATCAAGAGCATGGTCTAATCTTTTCCCCCAACCATTAAAATTCCAATCAACAACTGCTTCATTTCCATTTTTATCAACTACAAAAACTGCTCCTGTGTCACAAATCCACATATCTTCAGTAGGTATGATATGAAAATGAATATTTTTTGACGCTCCAAAAAAAAATTTTATTTGTTGTTCGACATGATTTTGGTGCTCTTCATCATAAGTAATAATATGAACATTTTCACATTGCATTAATGCTCCAGCCATATCCAGCCATAATTTTTCTAATTTAAGCTGATAACCTGGTACAAATTTGTTATGGGGCCATGCTAACCACGTTCCCTCATGAGGCTCCCAGATAGCAGGATATCTAAATTTTTCTGGAGCAAGAATATTATCCATTTTCTGTTCCGCACCATCTAACAATTGATAAAGCTATAGCTTTAGTTGTATCTACTAGTTCTTTTATTGAAACTAATTCGTTAGCCATATGTGCTGTTTTGATTTTTGGACCTAAAGAAATAGTAGGTATTTTTGAATAGTTGATTAAGTGGATACAATCAGTTAATGATCCAAATCCCATAAACTTAGGAGAATAACCAATCTCTTTTAATGCCTCAAACCCTAATTGCGCTATGGGTTCTTTTTCACTTATTTCTGCCCCATACCACCATTGATCATGAAATTCTAATTTTGGAGGATTTTCTTTCATCCAATCATCATTTAAAGTGACTTTATTTACTGCATCTGAAATTTCATTAATAGCATTTTTTGTAGCGGGTATAAACTGACAGCCAAATTCAATTTCAACTTTTTCAGGATAAGTCACTACCCACTCTCCCCCATTAATTACAGTTGCCATTATTTTATCTGGATCTAAATATTTATGTTGTTTATCAGATCGTGCTTTCCATTCTTTTGTTAAATCCTCAAAGGCTTGAATGATCTTCATTGCTTTTGTTATTGCATTTACAGCACCTCCCTCTTTCCAATGTGGCTGTGTTAACTCCGCATGCCCTGCCCTTCCAAAAACTGTAATTTTTCCATATGCCCCGCCTCTTACTGCGACTAAAACATTCATACCAGTTGGCTCAGGAATGATTGCCGCATCAGCAGTATAGCCACGCTGACAACATGAAAGTGTCCCCATACAAGATGCCTCCTCTTCTGGAACTGTTTGCACAATAACATCACCAGCTAATTCTATTTCTGCTTTTTTAATAAACTTTATAGCCTGAACCATTGCCGCAATACCACCTTTCATATCATTGGATCCTCTTCCAAAAATTTTTTTGTCTTTTATTTCTCCACCAAAAGGGTCGTATTTCCAGTTTTTTCTTAATCCAGGAGGAACAACATCATAATGACCATTAAGTATTAATGATTTTCCTAAACCTTTTCCCTTTAGCTTACCTGCAACTACTGGCATATTGCTTAAATCTCTATCCTGCTTAACCCCAGACCCGGGGAAAGTTGGAAGTTTAGATGCATCTACCTCCCAAGTATCCACCTCAAAACCTATATCCTTAATAATGCTAGTTATATAATTCTGTAAATTTTTATAATCGTCACCCCTTGCCACATCATCATCTTGTGGTGTTATTGTCTTATAGTTAATCAATTTTTGTAAACATGCGACTATTTCATTTTGATTTTGATCAATAATTTTTAAAAGTTTTTGCTCTTGTTGATTAAGCATAATTAATTATATCATTTTTGTTGAATTTTAATAGATTATCAGGATTATTGTTCTTAGGATTATTTATTTTATTATTTACTTGATAAAAATCTATTTCTTCACTTATTGTGCTTTCGAATATGTCTTGCCCATTCAACCATTTTGAAAAATCTTTTTCTTCTAATAAAACAGGTTGCCTATTATGAATAAAGGAAAATTTTTTATGAGATTCTTTTGTTACTATCGCGCATCCACTTGATTTATTATAAATTCCAGCAAAATAGACCAGTTCATTTTTTCTAAAATGATAATAGGGTTTTTTTATATTTCTTTCTCTCTGCCATTCATACCATCCATCTGCTATAAGTATGCACCTTGAAGATTCCTTAAATGATGGTTTTTCAATTAAAGTCTCACTTCTTGCGTTGATTAAATTCATAGGTTTTTTTGCCCAAGATGGATTGTAATTCCAGTTCATAACGCAAACTTTTTCTTCTTTATTTATTAAAAGCACATCATTTCGCGGGGCAATATTGAAATTTGGAATGATTTCTTTGTTGAATTTTTCTTTTACTTTTCCCTTATTTGATAAAGTATAGCGTCCACACATTATCATTATCTACCATTTTATTGTAAATTTTGTAGATTTTTATTGAAATATAGCGTTATTTTTGATGATATCTATCTAGATTTATATTGAGGGGAAATACAATGCCAAAATATGATTTATCAAAAAAAATAATCAACCGCGACATCTCAAGAAGAAATATGCTTAAAGGTCTTGGTGCCGCTGGTGTGATTACAACTACAATGCCAATGCTAACGAAAAGAGCGATGGCGGCATCACAAGTAGGATTATTTACTTGGGGTGGTTATGACGATGATGGTCTTTATCAAGGTTATATTGATAAGAATGGTGGACCGCCAGAATATACTACTTTTGGTGACGCTGAAGAAGGTTTGCAAAAACTGAGAGCAGGGTATGTAACGGATGTTATTCATCCTTGCTATTCTGACCCGCCTAGATGGGTTAGAGCTGGAGTGATCCAACCTATTGATACAAGTAGATTGCCTAGCTGGGGACAGTTATTCCCAGAACTGACTGAAATGGGTACAGTAAACTTTGATGGAAAACAATGGATGGCACCAGTTGACTGGGGTGATACATCTTTAATTTATAATCCTGATAAAGTTAATTGGATGTCTGCAGGTAATGAAAGTTTAGGTTTGCTATTTGATGATAGGATGGAAGGTAAACTTGCAATATTAGATTCAGCTGCTGACTCTTGGTATCTTGTTGCTATTTATCACGGAATTGATGTTACAAGAATGGAACATGTAACTAAAGCCCAGGTAGATAGTGTTTATGAAGCATTAAGAAGAATGCGTAAGAATGTAAAAATATTTACAACAGATACTGCAACAATGGAACAAGCTTTGATGGATGAAGAAGTTTGGTGCGCACTTGGTTGGAATGAATCTTCCTGGAATACCGGTTATCCAATGATGAGCCCTAAAGAAGGTACTTTGACATGGGCATGCGGACTAGTAATCCATAAAGATGCTCCTAATCTTGATTTAGCATATGATCTGATTGAATCAGCTATTAGCGCAGAAACATCTGAGTATCTATTAAATGAGTGGGGTTATGGTCATTCAAATAAAAGTGGGTATGAAACCATTGATGCTGCTGGTTTGGCAGAAAGAGGTCTAGCTCCAGATCCTATAGCGCATTTACGTAATGGTAATTTTAGCAATAATCCAACTGATGAAATTACTGATTATATTGAGATGCAATGGGCTGAATATACAGCTGGCGGTTAATTCTCAGATATTACATATTCTATTTAACCCGCAATAATAAATATTGCGGGTTAATTTTTTTTAATTAGTCTGATATCTTTGAGATTTATATT